>Ga0256404_1001068_pt1 | contig 69106 bp, 54 predicted proteins | sample RumenRJG_01DNA_FD_185990 | JGI IMG/M metagenome (GOLD analysis project Ga0256404, IMG submission 185990) | Bovine rumen microbial communities from Lethbridge, Alberta, Canada - RJG_01 | ecosystem: Host-associated > Mammals > Digestive system > Stomach > Rumen | place: Canada: Alberta | collected... | reverse complement strand
ATGCGGCCGTTTTCGTCGAAGTGCTGGGTGGTCTTGCCTACGGACTTGCCGTTAACCAGAATACCGTTGTCGGTGTTGATATACTTGTCAGCGTTCTTGACAATCTTGCCGCCGTCGTTGACATAGTAGTAGTAGCCGTCAACCTCAATCAGACCCTTGTAAGCGATCTTCTTGTCGTTCTCATAGTAGTAATCACCGATCAGACCGTTCTTGATCTCCTCAACCATGCGGCCGTTTTCGTCGAAGTGCTGGGTGGTCTTGCCTACGGACTTGCCGTTAACCAGAATACCGTTGTCGGTGTTGATATACTTGTCAGCGTTCTTGACGATCTTGCCGCCGTCGTTGACATAGTAGTAGTAGCCGTCAACCTCAATCAGACCCTTGTAAGCGATCTTCTTGTCGTTCTCATAGTAATAGTCGCCGACCAGACCGTTCTTGACCTCCTCAACAACCATGCGGCCGTTTTCGTCGAAGTGCTGGGTGGTCTTGCCTACGGACTTGCCGTTAACCAGAATACCGTTGTCGGTGTTGATATACTTGTCAGCGTTCTTGACAATCTTGCCGCCATCGTTGACATAGTAGTAGTAACCGCCGACCTCTACGAGACCATAGTAAGGAATCGTCCGGCCGTCGAAGAGATAATAGGTGTTGCCTGCCCAATCGGTCAGACCGTCAGCGATACCGGTGAACTTACCGTCTTTATCAAAGTAGCAGAACAGATACTTCTCGGTATTGGACTCACATACGGGAACAACACCATTTTCATATCTGTAGCCCTTGTAGTTGAAGCAATATCTGTCGCCGTCGATGTCAGCGAACATATCATAGTGAGAGGTAACCGCGTGAGAATGATAGAAGTCAGGGCCATAGTAATACTTGGTGCCTTCCTTATCGGTGTACCACTTACCGGAAACGAGCTTGCCGTCCTCTTCAAAATCGTAGACAACATAGCCGTTGTCCAGAGTAGCTACATTATGCAGAGTGGTCTCGTCGAAATAGTACCAGTCGCCGTCGATATCAATCCAGCCGCCGGAGAGAACGCCGATCTTCGCGTAAGCATAGCCGTCCTCATCCTGTACCAGACCGGTGTACTTACCCTGAGAGATACCCTCGTCATTGAACTCATAGTAAACGCCGTCGATCGGAACAATGCCGGTAACGAATACGCCGTCATCATAGTACTTGTTGTCGACCCAGCCCTGTGCGGGAACGCCGTCGACATAGAGCTTGCCGTCGGTGAACTCGCCGTTGAAGAGATCACCGCAGTGCTCGCACTTGAGAACGCCGTCGACGATTACATAGTTGTGACCGGTAGCGGGAACAACGGTACCCCAGTCGATCACGGAGTTGCAGTCAGCACAGAAGGTTCTGCCGGTGTAGCCGTCCTCGGTGCAGGTGGCGGGCTTGTCCTCCATGGGCTGAGCGTCGTGAGTATGCCAGGAGGTGACGTCGATTGTGCCGTCTTCATTGCCCTTCTGTTGGCCGATGTAACCGTATTCGCACATTGCTTCACTGTCGATCTGAATCTTGTCCGCGGAGAACGCGCCGATGTTGGCAGCGGAATCAACATATTCGATCGAACCTGCCTTGGTGACCATCTGGATATCCATCGGATAGACGCACTTCTTGGTGGTAATGATCCAGTTGGAGTCTTTGCCGAGGTCATTATGCGGATACCATGCACGGATCGGGATAGAAGCGAGAACCGCCTCGCCGCTCTCGGTAACCTCACCGGTCTTGGCGATAGAAACGGTCAGCTCGCCCGCGTCGCCGATCTCGTTGGTATATGCCATCTCGAAGCCGTCGGCAACAACAGCGCCCTGAGGCTCCCAATCGTTGACATTGTTGACCTTTAAGGTAGCGGTTGCGCTCTTGATCTTAGAGATATCGGTCGCTACGAGGTCGATATAGTACAGAGAACCTACGGGGGTCTCGGTCAGAGTCTCGTCGTGAGGCTTGACAACGATGGTGTCATAGCCGCTGCCGGTATTCACAACGAAGTTGAGGTTCTTGTAACCCATGTTGCCGTTGTTATCTTCAACGGTGAATTTCACGGTGTGAGGACCGTCTGCCAGAACGAGCGCCTTGTCGATCGCGATCTTGCCGTTCTTGTAGGTGCAGGCTACCTCGTTGCCGTCGATATACGCCTTAGCGGAAGAAGCGTTGATGCCGGTCGCGTTGTTGGTGGGTGTATAAGTCTCAACACCGCCGGCGAGCTTTCTGGTAGCGTCGGCAACGTTGATGGTAAAGTCAACGTCGTTGTTTGTCATAGTGATACCGTCGGTGAAGGTCTCCGCCTGCCACATACCGGTGGTAGCGTATACGGCGGAACCGAACTCGGGAGCTTCTCTGTCCGCAACGACAGAAGAATAGTCAACGGTATAGTCGTCGATAAAGAGAGTGAACTTGGAGTTGTAGGATTTATTCTGATAGGCTTTCCAAGCGGAATCCTCTACATAGAACTCGAAGCAGGGACCCGCGTAATAATTGGTGGGATAGCCCTTCTGACCGTTCTTGGTGGTGCCGTTGGAAGCCAGAGATCTGGAGCACTCCAGTGTCAAGGCAGCATAAGAAGAATACGCCGAGAGATCAGCATAGTAGTAATACCAGTTGTCGGTGGGCAGATGCTGAACATCTACGAGCAGCTTCATGCCGCTGGTACCGCGCGTCCAAGCGGAGGTTGCGGTTTTCTTAAAGCCGAAGAAGAAGCGGGGGTTCAGACCCTTTGCGTCAACTTCGTCGGGAATATACATCCACATACCGATGCCGGTAGCGCCGGTGATATAGGTGAAGTCTTCGGGAGCACCGCCCATAACAACGCCGTCAGTGTCCTTGGTGTTGCCGTGCGCCTTCATCTGCTCTGCGTTGTGGCAGAACATCAAGTCGATATAATCCTCATAGTAGGTCAGCTGTGAGAAGTCATAGTTGATTGCCAGAGCATAGTCGCCGTTTCTAACCTTACCGGTCTCGGAGTTGACGATGTCAAGACTGCCGCGAACACCGGAGTTGTAATAGTCAAACAGGCTAAATTCGTCTGTCTTCTGATCCTCAAAGTCCCAGATAACCTCGCTGCCCTTACCGACCTGCAGATCAACGACCGCGTTGACGCTGGGCTCACAGTTGGTAGCAACAGTCAGAGTCGTCTTGGTGGTAGTAAGCGGCTCGCTGGTAGCGGTGAAGGTCATCGCCGCTGCATCGATCGTACCGAAAGTATTGTCGCCGAGGGTGAAAGTGACATTATCGGATCCGAAAGCTACCTCGTGAACACCGTACATGGGAACAACACCGATATCGGTTGTTTTTCCGTACGGACAAGCGATGCTTGCACCGGTGAACTCGATGCTGTCGGGAACAACAACATTCACTTCGCAGGAACCGACAACCTGACCGTTGTAAACAGCTTTGATGGTGTCAACGCCTGCAGCAGAACCGGCAGTGTATACGCCGTTAGCAACAGTACCGTTGTCAGCGGTATAAGTAACCTCTGCGGGAATCTCCGCGGAAGTGCCCGCCGGAGAAGCGCCGGTAGCGGTGAACGCCACGGAAGCGCCGGGCATGACATAGTCGTTCTCAACGTTCATGACGACATGGTCAAATACGTTGGAGGGAGCCGCCAGAGAAGCGATGATAAGACCGTTGGAGATAGCGCGCTCGGAACCGTCGGAAGGACGGTTGAGGATAACGCAGTCGTCGGTACCTTCGTTCTTCGCCATATAGGTGGTAGAACCGCCGCCGTCGAGGTTGAACGCGTACTTCGCACCGGCTTCGATCATGATCTGAGCCAGCTCAGCCATGGAAGCGCCGCAGGAGAACGGCTCCTGACGACCGTCAACAACGATCAGGATGACCTTGTTGTCCTCGGTGATACCCATCATGGTACGGGAAGCACGGTCGGTGTAATAAGCACCGGTCGCGTTGACCGCAGGCTGACCGTCCCATACGAGGATAGAACCAAACGCATTGATTGCTTCCTCAATACCGGGATCAGCTTTATATGCGTTCCACTCTGCAACGGTCTTGCCCATAACGGGTCTGCCGTCCTTCAGGATCGCAAAGAAGCCGGTGCTGCCGGTATAATCCTGGATGACTTCGCCGCCCATCGCCCAAACGCCGGAGGGCTGACCGGTGGTCATGTTATAGCCGTTACCGTTGGTAGCGGATACAACAGAGTAGTAATCGCTGATATACTCGGGATTACTCGGATCGGAATACTTCGCGTTGGCAGCAGCTACTGTCTGCGTAAGCTTTTCCATACCGTAGGACTCATGCTGCATTCCCTTGTAGGAAACCTGGAGCATGACGTCGTCACGAGTGACGTCGGCAGTGGTTACATAGTAAACCATCTGCTTGCCGTCAGCCTTGGTGTAAGCATAGTTGGTATACTGTGTTACACCGGGTGCCAGGGTCTGCTCTGTGTGCTTGAACACAGAGTGTGTTGTGGACTCATAGTCCGGGTTGTAGTTGTCAACAGCAGCAGACGCCAATATCGAGAATGCCGACAGCGCCATAACCAACGCCAGAACGATCGCCAAAACACGTCTTGAGGTTTTTTGCATAGTTTTTCTCTCCTTTAAAAATATTAATTCGATATACGGTATACGGTCACCGTATATAAAATCCATAGTTAAAGTTCCGCAGTCTGCAAGGACGTCAATATGTGCCAAGCAGAATATACGGAAAAATTCTCAGTACATCTTTGCCGTTGTAGCCGTTGTAGATAAAGTAAGCGGCAAAGCCGACCATCATCACCAGCACCGAGACGGTCACAAGCTTTCTGAGTCCGGGTTTTGACCTGACAGCAATCTTCGGAATCAGGATCGGTATAAACAACAGATAATAATAATTCAGCCGCATCGCCAGGGGATGGATCGGCGCAAAACACTGGAGCGCGATCGAAAACAGCAGAGAATTTCTCAGCGCGATAGTATCCCCGTCCAGAAGCGCCGCCTGCGGAACAACATAGGAATATACCGCAAAGAGTATCAGCAGCATCAGCACCGTAAAGGCGCCGGTAGACTCGATACCGCTGTAGTCCTTCCACAGAAACTCAGCAAGAAAATTGAAAATCGGTTTATTAAATATATAGATCAGCGCAATAGCCGGTACCACCAAAAACAGCCACCGCGAGGTAATGCGCACGCGGTACAGCGGATACATGAGAAGCAGGACGAACGCTGACATATGAAACATCACAGCCAGAAAAACGATCACCAAAAACCAGATCAGCTTCCTGTTCTTCGCCATCCGCCACGCGATGACGCCGAGGCTCATCGCCAAAATCTGACGGACGCCCGAGAAATACATCGAAAACGGCGCGACCGCCACAAAGAGCGCGATCGTCAGCAGAGGATACTCGCTTTCCTCCTGATAATACCACGCGAGCGGAACGACCGTTAACATCGACATGACGATCAAATAAAGACGAAAGCTGGGGCTGATAAAGCTGATAAGCTTTGTCAAAACGAGAAAACCAAATTCTCTTTCGGCGCCGACAAACAGGTTGTTCAGCCCTAAGCCGCCGATCCGTGCAAACTCGAGCTTATATCCCAGCGTATCGGAACCGATCCTGTAGTTCCTCAGCGCGATGAGCAGGAAGAAGATCGAAAAAAAGACGATCAGCGTCGGATTCACACGTTTGCGCGCCAGCGTCTTTCGACCGGATAATCTGAACAGCACAGCTGAAAGAAGCGGTACTCCCAGCAATAAGTAATATGCAAGCATGGCCGTACCCCTCCCTTCTTCTGGGTCTTATGTTCTCTTCACCGTACGGTAATAGACGCTTCTGAGCATCGGCCGCAGTGCTACTCCGTACAGCAGCAAACGCTTCAAGCGCAGCTTTTGCATCGGCGTAAACAGTTTTTTTTCATCAGCCGCCTTCATGCACAGCGCAACGTTCTCTCGGTTAGCGTGTATCGCCTCGCCGACCGCGTACTCGTAAAGCAGGTTGGTTTCGCGATCGCTGAGCGCGGCGAAGGCAGGTACCGCTTCCTGCGCGATTTTCAAAGCGTCGCGATGGTAGACGGTCATATGACGACCGGTCATCTGGGCGTTGTGAACGCGGCTGAGAACCCCAACCGTGTCGCTGTATGCCAGCGAATAGCCGGAAAGCAGAATCTTCCACCACATGAAGATATCCTGACAATAGCGCATCTCTTCATCAAATCCGCCGCACTCGTCAAAGGCGGCTTTCGGAACCAGCATACTGCAGCCGTTGAAGGTATGCCGGAGCGCGTAGGACAGAGCCTGTCTGGCCGTCAGGATTGCGCCGTCGGCAAGCTCCATCTTCTTTTTGCCGGAGATAAACGCGGATTTTGCGTTGATCTGCCGGATGGTGCAAAAGCACATGGTTTTGTCCGGAGCATCGGAAAGCAGCTCCAACTGACTTTGTATTTTATCGGCAGTATAAACATCGTCATGCGACAGCCATGAAAAATACTGCCCGCGCATTTTTTCGATTCCGAGGTTCAGCGCGGATGACACACCGCCGTTTTCTTTTGCAAAATAACGGATACGGTCGCCATAGGACAGGGCAATCTTCTCGGTCGCTCCGTCGTCGGTCGAACCGTCGTTGACAACGACAACCTCGGTATCGGGACAGGTCTGAGCCAGCGCGCTGTCGATCGCCTCGCCCAGATACGCCGCGCCGTTGTAAACGGGAATCACAATGGATACAAGCGGTCTCATCATGTTACAGCCTTGAGCGCAGGAATTGGAATCGTGCTGCATAACCATATCATCATTCCCTCTCTCTGTTTTTTCGCGCTGCGGTAATACATCCGCCAATAGAGCGGCATGTACCGCTCGTCAAACTGCTGCAACGCGTCGCGATACACGGGATCTGTCAGAGCCTTATGCATCTCTGCGTTCTTCTCTCTTCTGCTGAGATTGTTTTTGCGGCAGATATTCAGCCCGACGCCCAGCACGTCGATCGCGATGCGGTTGTTTACCGCCGTTTTCATATATTCTGTCAACCCGGCTTCTTTCAGCACATTGTTCATCTCCTGATACATGTATTTTCGCATGCTGACAAACTCGAGATTGTAGGTATGGGTCAGAGAAGCGCTGTTGAACTTGCGGTAATGATAAGGGTAAGTGTTCATATAGTACAGTCGCCGCGCTTTGGCAAAGCAGGCAACGTTGAACAAAAAATCCTCACCGCCTGAGCCTGCGGTTAAAGCTGTAGAAAAGCGCAATCGACTGATACAGGAACACTTGTACAGCTTTGTCCAAACCGACGACAGCGCCTCCATGTTTTGAGGCAACGCGGTCTCTTTGCCGACAGGCCCTACCAAGCGTCTGTAGATTTTTTTATATTCTTCGTCGACACAGAGCTTATTCTGTGCACCGTAGAGCGGTTTCGGAATACTCTTATTTTGAAATTCGCGTACATACGACCATGTGACGATGTCCGCGCTGTAAGCGCGCGCGGTCTTCACCGCCGTCTCACACAGTGTACTGTCGATCCAGTCGTCACCGTCTACAAAGATGACATATTCACCGCGGGCAGCTTCCAGCCCGCTGTTACGGGCAGAACTCAAACCTGCGTTCTTCTGGTGAATTACCTCAACACGGGGATCGGCTTCGGCATACTCATCACAAATCCTCTCGCCGCCATCGGATGAACCGTCATCGACAAGAATAATCTGGAGATTGCGGTAAGTCTGTCGGATGATGCTGTCCACACACGTTCTGAGGTATTTTCCGACGTTGTAAACAGGTACGATCACCGATACCGTGCAATTCTCTATGTTCTAGCCTCCGAAATAGATATGTTCCAGCTCTTTTTCAACCGACGCCGCCGTATAGAGTCTGACGGAATCGGGACAGCGGTCGGACATCGCGCGCAGCAGGCTGCCGTCTGACAAAAGCTGACAGATACGCCCGGCAAGCGCGTCGGCATCACCGCGATCAAAGAGATATCCGTTTTCTCCGTCACGCACCAACTCGTCGTGACCGCGGTTATGAGAAGCGATAACCGGATTTCCCGAGAGCATCGCTTCGATCACGTTCAGGCCAAGTCCCTCGCGGCTGCTGCAAGCTACGGAAAGCTCACAAATCTGCTGATAGTCCTCCAGATGCGTACAGTAACCGAGAAGCTCAACATGATTCTCAAGACCGAGGGATGCGATCTCCGCTTCCAGACGTTCACGCTCGGGGCCGTTTCCGGCGATAATCAGTTTCGTGTTAGGAAAGCGATCCGCTACCCGGCGCATCGCCCGTATCGCTGTTTGATGATTCTTATTCGGCAAAAGCTCCCCGACCGCGAGAATCAGCCGTTGATCGGAAGGATAGCCGAGCTCCTTTTTCATCAAAGCGGCTTGCTCCCGCGATACCGTGTGGTAGCGCTCACCGTCCACACCGACGCCGTGGATATGCTCAACCCTGCAGGAAAATCTCTTTTGTGCAAGGGCATAATCCTCCTCGTTGATGGTGATGAGGATATCGGTGCGGCGGGAAAGGTTCTTTTCAATCGGATAATACAGCAGCCAGTTCTTTCGTGATGAGCCGTGATAGAAATGGAAGCCGTGAGCTGTATAAAACACCTTGGCGCCGTACTTTGCCGCCTGTCGTGAGACAAGCCGCGTCACTACGCCGCCGACGGGGGTGTTGCAGTGAATGATATCGTATTGCTCATCCTTTATCAGCTGTTTGAGCTGTCGATAAGCTTTGATGTTGTCCGGACTTTTCGGCGACCTCGAAAAAGGCAGATCAAATACCCGATCGGCAAAGTCGAGCTTGAGTCCGTTTTTTTCCGCAAGATTGTTGCGCGCCGCTACGTGAATTGTCACACCGCCGTGGGCACGCAGCATTTTTACCAGCGGTTTATGAAACTGACAAATGTGACTTTGTACAGTTGCTGTCAATAATACTTTAAGCATGAAATACTCCGGTAAGATTACGCATGATTAAATCGTTCAGCCGTCGGCTGTTTCCCTCGCCGACATAGCTGTTATGCGGGGTCAGCAGCACATTGTCCATCTGCCACAGCGGACTGTCCTCAAAAAGCGGTTCTTCGTCAAACACATCCAGCGCCGCGTACAGCTCACGCTCTGTCAGCGCTTTTATCATCGCGTCGCTTTTCACGATCTTTCCGCGTGAAATGTTTACCAGCACACAGCCGTCTTTTAAGGCGTCAAAAAACGCTCGATCCGCAAAACCCTCTGTCTGATGTGTCAGCGGCAGTGTAAGCAGTACAACGTCGACGGACGGAAGGATCGCGATCGTTTGACCGACAGGATAAACCGCGTCAAACCCTTCGCGAAGAGAAGTCTCGGCGTCAACGCCGATCACCCTGCATCCAAAAGCGCCGAAACGCTTTGCGCACTCTGTGCCGACGCTGCCGCAGCCGATCACGCAGACGGTCTTGCCGTTCAGCTCACGCAGCTCTCTTTCCTTGCGCCATAAACGCTGATCCCTTGCGCGGATAAACGCCTGCAGCTTTCTGTAAAAATACAGCACAGACGCCACAGCGTGCTCCGCCATCGGAACGCTGTATACACCGCGCGCGTTTTTGAGAACAATCCCGCGCTCGCGGATATCATCAACCGGTACGCGGTCGAGACCCGCGCTGGTGAGCTGAATATATCTCAGTGATGAGAAATCCCGTATATCATGGTTCAAAAAAAGGCTGTTGCAAATCACGCCCTCGGGCCAAGACGGATCGCACGGCAGCGCGTCGGTTTCATATTGCATCCGCAACACCGTGTGTCCGCTTTTCTCGAACGCTTCTATATAACGCCCGGCGTCGCGCCAGGCACCTGTAATCAGTAGATTCATGTTACATCTCTGCGGCTATCTGTTGAATCAGCCGCGCTGTCTCGTTTCGGTTTTCTTCCCATTTATCGCTGTTGTTCGCACAGTATTCCTCATATTCACGAATCGCCTTGACTCCGTTCGAAAAGGCCAAACGGATCGCGTTAATACCGTGCATTTTCTCGGTATTGCAAAAGCTGCGGGAAAGAATCGCTCTTGTTGATCCGAGGCGATAGTGTTCCATGATGACATACTCGGACGACAAAGTGCCGCGTCCCAGGGAAGCGATACCGCCGAAGCCGTAGGGTATACCCTTCTCTTTGAACTTTGCGCAAAGATAATCTACGGTCCCGTCAGCCAGAACCTCAAACAAAAACTTTTTATGATATCCGATACTCAGATCGTTGATACCGATATGCGCCTCGTTGATTCCCGATAAAGCCAGGATATCATCGACCGCCTCGACAGACTCAGGGGTTTCAAACAACAGACAGGTTTTTGCTCTGCCGTTGACACAGCACAAAAAGCGCTCGACTTCTTCAACGGTTTTAAAATACGGCAGCATAACGATATCCGCGCCGGCACTTATAACAGCGTCGATCTCCTTCTCGGAGTCTTCATAGATTGAGTTACAGCGCACCAAAAGTTCAGACTGTGTGATCGCCCTTCTCACTTTCACGATATCATCGAGGGTGTGAGAGGATACAACCGTATCCATTCCGAACTGTCGCTGAGATTTTCCGAGTCTTTCCAGATCCAGAAAGATTCGCTCCACACCGGCCTGCTGGGCGATCAGCGCCACATCGGGGCGGTTGGTTATATACATAAAAGAAATCATAAGGAAGCCGGTCCTTTATTATTTATTGATTCTGCGGAGGCTCAGTTACCGTTGCGCCGACATTCTCATTATCGGCGTTTGTGAAAACACGGAAAATGGTAAGAAAAACAATTTTACAATCCAACCAAAACGATACATGGTCGACATACCACACGTTCATTCGGATACGCTCGTTCCACTCGACGCACTTGCGTCCGTGAACCTGAGCCCAGCCGGTGATGCCGGGGCGAACGTCGAACATGCGTATCTGTTCTTTTGAATACTGCTCTATAGGCCACGGATGGTAGGTCAGCGGCGGGCGCGGCCCGATAAAGCTCATATCTCCTTTGATGATATTCACCAGCTGAGGAAGCTCGTCGATGCTGGCCGCACGGATAACCCTGCCGAGCGTCGTCACACGAGGATCCCCCTTCTCGGAGTACACACCGCTGCCGGTGTGCTCGCTGTTGAACTTCATGCTTCTGAATTTGTAGATCACAAAGGTCTCGGCGTTTTTGCCGATACGCTCCTGTTTAAAAATGACATTTCCGCGGGAATCGAGCTTAATCAGCAAAGCGACTATCATCATCAGTGGAGACAGCACAATCAGCAGGATCAACGCCGCTGTGACGTCGATGCCTCGTTTTATCACTCTTTTATAGATAACGCTCATCCCCTTTCCCTGCAGACTGTTTGATGATTCAGCCGTCAAAGACAGATGGGATCAATAGCCGGACTTTTTATAATAGCCGTCTTTGTAATAGCTGTAACGATAATATCTTCTCTTGTAATACTTCTTTTCTTCGGATCGGCTGTTATACACAAAGCCGATGATCCTCGCGTCGGCAAACTGCATCTGACGAAGCATCTCGCCGATCTTCTGATACTCGGAAAACTCGTGTCTTACGACAAGCAGATATCCGTCGATCATCTCGGTCAGCAGCACTGCGTCGGTAACAATATTGATCGGCGGAAAGTCAAAGATCACATAGTCATACATATCCTTAAACGCCGCAACCATATCGCGCATGACCTGCGAATCAATCAGAGCGGTAGAATCGGGCGGGATCGTGCCCGAGGGAACGATATCAACGCCTTTGCTCTCGATACGGATGATCGGAACCTCTTCGATTGTGCCCGAAAGATAATCGGAAAGACCCTCCTGCGCTTTGATACCGAACTTTGTGATAACGGTAGGTAAACGCATATCACAGTCGATCAGCAAAACCTTTTTGTCCAGCTGTGCTAACGAGATCGACAGATTGACCGCAACGGTACTCTTGCCCTCGCCGCGGTTCGCCGACGTGATACCGATGCACTTGCAGTCGGTACCGGGGAGCGAAAACGTGACGTTCGTGCGCAGGGTCTTGTACGCTTCCTGAACCGAGAAAGGAGACTTGGAGGAAAGAAGCATCATCGGGCTGAAAGTTGACTCGGACTTAGCTTTTTTTCTTTTCATTGTCTTTTTCGCTCCTTTCTTCGTTATGCTTGCCGGATGAACCGCCGTACTCGTAAGAATAGTAATCCGCTCTCTTATCCGAGCTTCCGGCAAGATCGGGTATTACGCCCAAAATCGGCAGACCGAAGCGATTTTCAACATCGCTCTCGTTCTTCACCGTATCATCCAAGAAATAGCGTATGATGACAAAGATCATAACCAACAGTACGCCGGCAAAAAAGCCGAACATCGCGTATCTGAAGTAGCTCGGTTTGTAGCGGCTGCTGCTGTACATGGGATAGTCGATGATCTTCATAGAGCTGCCTTCAACGATCTCAGACATGTAGCCCGGCGCTACCGAGGCGATCGCGTTGGCAAGATCGTATGAAAACTGGGGGTCTCTGCTGATAACATGGACAGAGATGATCTCGGTTTCGCCCTGAATCTCGGTCGTGACCATGCCTCTGAGCGCGGGATATGACAAATCCGAGTGGATCGAGTCGCCGGCGGCTGTCAAAATGCTGTTGCTGCAAATGATCTTTGTATATGTTTCAACCAGCATCTTTGCGGCACTCAGATCGGAGCTGGTCAGCGTATCCTTGCTTGTTTGAGCCTGACGGTTATTGACATAAGCGGTAAAGCTGCAGCGATAGGTAGGCTTAATCATGATCTTTGTCACACAAAAAGCGCCTCCCGCTGCAATTGCTCCGACAAGGATCATTAACCACAGCTTGGAGAGCAGCGTCTTGAGCAAAGAAATGATATCCAGTTCCAGATTCTGCTTCGGATTTTTATCCATTTCTTTCATGTTGTTCCCTCGTATTTTCTGATTGTATCGACAAAAGGTTTTGCCGGAAACATAAGCCGAATTGATAAAAAAACTATCAAATACAACAAAAATATCCTAGTGTAGATACATTTATTATAGCGTTTTTTTGTACGCTGTCAACAAATATTTCTTGGCATTATCCTTTTTTCAAAGAGAAATCCCCTATTTTCCCGCCTTTTTGTATCATTCATTCACACAAAAAAAGCACGAGCAGCGGCATACAACGTCGCTGTTGCCGGACTCTGTTTTTGCTGCGTGTTCAACAATTGCATATTTCTGCATTTTTTGTTATAATGGCTTGCACACACGCCCCGATGTGTGCTATTCTTGAAGGCAGGAGGTGACAGAATGCAGCAGATTGTACTGATACCGGCGTATCAGCCGGGAGTAAGACTGCTGAAGCTGGTCGAAGAGCTGCACGACAGCGGCTCTGCTGTCCTTGTAATCGACGACGGAAGCGGCTCATCCTACGATGATATCTTCAACCGCGCAAAACTGCGGGCAACGGTACTGCGGTATGAGCCGAACCGAGGCAAGGGCGAAGCGCTGAGATATGGGCTGTCCTACATCAAGGAGCGGTATCCCGCGCCGTACATTGTGACCACCGCCGACTCGGACGGTCAGCATCGCACACAGGACATCATCAGGGTCGGAAGCATCGCCGAGCATCACCCCGATAGTCTTGTGCTGGGAAAACGGTTTCTTGACAAAAGCGCCCCTCTTAAAAGTCGTCTCGGAAACGGGTTGACCCGCGCGCTCTACCATCTGGTCACCGGACGGAAAATCTACGAAACACAGACAGGGCTGAGAGCTTTTTCCGACAGACAGATCGAACGGTTCATCAAACTGCCCGGTCACCGCTACGAGTACGAGATCGACATGATGCTGGTCTCTTCCGACGTCGACATCATTGAAGAAGAGATACAGACGGTCTACTTCGACAACAACGCGGGCACGCATTTTCGCGCCTTTGAAGATACCGTATCGCTGAACAAGGAGTTTTTCCGCTACAAGATACCGTCGTTTATCGCGGCGACGGTCGATTATCTCTTGTTCATCGGGTTCTGCCTGCTGTCGGGAAATCCGATCCTCGCGAATCTGCTGGCGAGAGTTGTGAGTTTCTCAGTCAAATATCCGCTGAACCGAAACGTATTCTTCGCCGAAAAAGCGACAATCAGCCGCTATCTGATTACCGCTTTTGTCATTATCGTCCTCGACACCTTCGCGCTGTGGGGGCTGACCGCGATCGGCATGAACGTCTATACCGCTAAGCTGATCTCGGGAATCCTGATGATCTTCGTCAGTATTCTGATCCGAAAAATCTTTATGGCATTAAAGTACCGCAAATAAACTTCCCCGGTGCAAGCACTAAAGTGTCCGCCGTACACTTTACCCTCGCTATGCTCGGGCGGGGTATTAGCCTAAAAGGATAAATCCTTCCCTACGGGCTCTTGCGCTGCAAGCAGCGGGGTATTTGACCCTTTTAATCGGTTGAGATTGCCACGGGGCGCATTTCAGATTGTCATTGCGAGGAGGAACAAGGTTCCGACGTGGCAATCTCTACCTTTTCCTTTGCGCCCCTCGCAATGACTATTTTAAATAAAGGGAGGAGCCGTTCGATCGAACGGCTCCTCCCCTATTTTTCTTACTGATATTTTATACTAAGTATCATTAAAACACTTTAACATTTATTGCGTTAAATTCCGCATAGCGGTGTTGTCGTCCTTGACATACGCCAGTATGCCTGCGTCCTCCGCCTTGCTCTGCGAAATTTCTCGCTAACAAATTTGTTAAAGCGTTTAATGGATACTTAGTATTACGCTGTCGAGCGCGAGACCGTCGTTGCCTTGATAGATCATGTAGACCGTATCGCCGACATAAACACAGCGCTCTACATCATAGGTATAATCCGCTTGATATCGGTCGGTCACCTTGAGCTTGCCGTCCTCTACCTTAAAGTTCAGCATGCCGCCGTGGCAGTCATCGTCATGATAGACGTCCTTATCATAATCATAATATCCGTAGTGATGGTAATTCAGCGGAATGACAAAATCGTTTCGGCCGCGATTGTATACCAGCGCCTTCGGGTCATACTGTACAGGCGAGTCATACTCGACAAACGACAGGCTGTCGAGTACCCGGGGATGCGCCTTGTCGCTGACGTCAAAGAGCGCCAGCTTGAGACCCTCCTGTACCTCGAGATCGGTATCATCTTCCTCCTGCGTATAGTAGCCCAGTCCGAGGACGGTGTTCTCGTCAATCGGGACGAGCATGGTGGAAAAGCCGCTGATCTTCACCTCGCCGAGAATCGCGGGCGCGGTCGGATCGGACAGGTCGATCACAAAGAGCGGATCGGTCTGTTCATAGGTGATAACATAGGCGGTGTCGTCTACATAACGAACAGCCCGGATGCTCTCGTCCGCGGCGAAATCCTTGACGGAGCCGATCACGCTGAGGTTTTCATCCAGCACAAACAGATTGTTGACGTCTCTGCGGCTGTTATTGCTCGTCGTTGCGACGCGCAGATTACCGTTGTACTCATCAAGGGCGTACTGATCATCAATCACACCGTCGACCTCGGTATAAGCGGTAAAGCTCAGACCGTCGGTCAGGTTGATTTTGAGGATCCGCGACTTTGCGTTTTTCGGATAAAAGCCTTGGAAAAAATCATGATCGGAATAGTCGTAATCCGCGGCATAGACATACAGGTTTTCGAGGTTGCAGTAGATATCCTCCGCGCCGCCGAAAATCACCTTGCTCTCGGTCTGAGCCGAAAAATCCGTCGTATCATACGCGCTGACAATCAGCGATCTTTCGGAGTCGGGTTTTTCTACGGAGTAGATGCAGTCGGCGGGTATCTCTTCGGGATGATCGCCGGTGCCGCAGTACGGAACATAGCGGTTGGAGTACGGCGTATAGCTGCTGACGGTATAGAGCATATCGCCGATCATGCGCGAAGAGGTATAATAACCGCTTTGGGTCATGCTGTCGAGCTCTTTGATGTTGTAAACGTCAGAGATATCGTAGACACGGACGACGGTCGTATACCCCATATCGCCGTAGAAGCTGTTGTCCTTGCAAACGGCGATCATGCGGTCGCCGTTCAGATAGAGATCAGACACATAGCAGGCGCGGTAGTAGCCCTCATAATCGAAATCGGGACGGCGATCCGCCTGATCTGCTGTCGCGTTATTTTGCGTCTTGGTATTCAGGGTCGCGACCTTTTGGGACTTATCGCCCTCGGCGGAAAAGATCGTGATATAGGAACCGTCGGCGCAGTAGATATACTTGCCGTCGGTCTTGACGATATCAGCTTCGTCCACGCCGTCGACCTGTTTGTAGGTCTCGCTGTGAGAATCGCTTGCGCTGCCTGATCGGGAGGATTCTGCCGCCATGCCGTCCGAAACATAGCCGCCGTTATAGTTGTCTGATTTTGCGCCGTAGCTGCCTGATAAAAAGTCGCTGATGCCGCTGATGATCTCGCCCGCATCGGTCTTTTTGCGTTCGTTGCGGATTCTGTTGACCTCATCCTGCAGCTCGTCATAGCTGTTAAACCGCCTGAGGCTGAGCCCGCCGTTTAACGTAACAGTGCTGTCTTTGATGAGATTTTGCTGATAGATACGCACACCGATCACCGTTCCGACCGCCGCGACCAGCACCACTGCCGCCGCGGCGACCAAAGGCTTCCAGTTGAACTTTTTCTTCACCTTCGGCTCAGACTCGATCGGCTTGGGCGTCACATCCCCGAGGGTATCAAGAACATAGCGTTCATCCATATCCCCGGGCGCTTTCACGCCGCTTTCGTTGATTTTATCCTTCAAAAAATCCATCTCGTTTTTCATCACAATCACCCTAAAAACTCTTTCATTTTTCGAAGCGCCCGCGACAGCCGCGAACGCACGGTAGCGGCTTTCAGCCCCGTGATCACGGCGATCTCAGCGCTGTTGTAGCCCGCGATCACGCTGAGCAGAACGATGTTTCTGTCCTCGTCCGTGAGGATGCCGAAGGCTTCTTTGATCTCCGGCGATAAGGTATCGTTCTCTGCGGGAAGCTGATTGAGCTCCTCAACATCGGCGCGGCGGCGCTGTTCGCTCTGCTGAGAGATCAGCTTGCAGCAGCAGCGGTACAGGATACGGAAGATCCAGTTTTTGAACGCGATCGCGCTGCGCAGGGTATAGATGCGTTCGTATGCCGCCACGATACACGCCGAGACAGCGTCGCGCGCGTCCTCGGGCTGACCCAGCTGAAAATAGGCATAACGGTACAGATCGTCCTTGTACCGCGTATACAGCGCGGCAAAGGCTTCGCGGTCTCCGCCCGCCGCTCTTGTCACCAGCATTTTCTCTTCCATGATTTTCCTCCTGCGACGTCGTTCAATGATATAGTGCAAAAAACAAGTGAAAGTGTTGCAAGGTTTATATCATTTTTATTTTAGCATATTCTTCTGCGCGTTTCAGTCTTTATGATAAGATTGTAACCATATGAGCTTTCTTTTTGCCCTATCCCCCATTCTTCAACATATTTCGCATGCGGTATACGTTATGATGGAATCATACCGGTACGGAGGGTGAGAACATGAAGATCATACAATTGTCTGTCAAAAAAGATATTTCGGATCGGCTCGAGATCGCATGGACGCTTTCACGCGGCGCCCAATCCGCCTACGAACTGTTTTTGATCCGCAACGGCGCGGTTGTGGAAGCCGCCAAAGCGAGGTCAGAGCTTACGCGGTGCAGGCTGAGTACCGAGATTGAGCCGATGAAGGGCTATGCGGTCTTGCTGACGGTCACGAACGGTCAGCGAACGGCGTCGGTCTGCGCGGGGTTTTATCCCATGAAGGAAAAAGAGCTTTGTCAAACGATCATCTACTGATACTAAGTATGAAAAAACCACCCGATTCTCTGTGAAACGGGTGGTTTGCTTTGATGGTTATGACTCGTCAAGCTCGATCACGCAGTAATCATAGGCGTTGACGACGGTCGTGTTGCCGCGTGTGCATACCTGCGGCAGCTTGTGATTGTAGGAACGGTGGACGTGACCGTGCACAAAGAGCTTAGGCTCATACTTGTCCAGCAGGGTGTTGAAGCACTCAAAGCCCCTGTGCGGAATCGTCTCCATGTCGTTGAGATGCCGCGCGGGAGCATGGGTCAAAAGAATATCAAAGCCCTTGTTCTTTTTGAGCGAAAACCAGCGTCGGCGGATACGGTTCTGCATCTGCTGTTCGGTGTACATGTATTTACCGTCGCGGTATTTGTAAGAGCCGCCGAGTCCCAAAATGCGCAGACCGGCTACCGTGACGATCTTGTCATCGGCACAGATACAGCCTGTCGGGACGCGCTTGTGCACCTCGTCGTGATTTCCGTGGATGTACACCAGCGGGCAGTCCGCCATCGTCACCAAAAACTCAAGATATTCTACACTGAGATCTCCGCAGCCGATAATCAGGTCAAAGCCGCTGAGCTTGCCGGGACGGTAATAGTCATAGAGCGATTTTGACTCTTCATCCGCGACCGCTAAGATCCTCACTTTTCTTCACCGACCTTCTTTACTTCTTCCTTGACGATATCGTTCTGTGACTTTTCGATACCGGCGGTATCGACGGTCGCCTTGCCCATGGGGCTTAAATCGTCGTACTTCGGGATTTCGCCGATGACGTTGTCAACCAGATAGTCCATGTTGATAATCTGCTCGAGGGTCAGCGACTTGCTGTCCTCACCGATCACCTCGCCGGACTGGGTTGTCAGCGGGGTCAGGAACGGGATACAGATATTTTGCTTGATGCTTTCTTTCAGAAAGTCTACCAAACGGCGGGTCGGGGTTTGCAGATTTTCGGCGCACCAGACGTCGACCACGCCGGTGGACATGCCCCAGTAGTAGTTCAGCGCCTTGTCGCTGCTGTTATACTCTGCTTGCAGAGATTTATCGAAAATACGGTTGAGGATTTCTTCGTAATACTTGCCCCAGCACCAGACGGAGTTGACCAGCACCTGACGCACGTCGCCGTTGACAAAGGACAGGCCGTAGGTGTCGCGGTCATCCTCAAGGAACTTGGAGGTATCCTGTGACGAAATATAATGGATATCCTTCTCCGCAAGCGCTTTCGCGGCTTCGTCGGCGCCTTTGACAGACGACCACTCGAGGTAGACGTGGGCGCGCGGATTGGTCAGCTGAGCGCCCAGCGCAAAGGCGTTGATGCCGGCGATCTGACCGTAAATCGGATAGTCGCAGACATAGCCCAGCTTGCCGCTGTCGGACAACGATCCCGCCACTGCGCCGAGGATGAACTTGGTCTCATAGATACGCGCGTAGTAAGTCAGGATATAGCGCGAGCTGAGGTTCAAAGAGCAGTTGAAGATCATCACGTTGGGATAATCGACAGCCGCCTTGACGCTCGCCTGAATCAGTCGCGGAGAGGTGGTGAAGATGACGGTACAGCCATCCTCGATCGCGTGGACAATCACCTCGTAAGGATTGCCGTCGAGAGCGTTGGAATACGCGACGGTGTCGATCTTGTCCTCAAAAACCTTCTGCACATAGGTACGGCCTTCCTCGTGCTCATGTACCCAGCCGGATTTTGTCGGCGTACCGTCATAGATAAACGCAACCTGCAACACATCAGGCTCGGGCTGCGGCAGAACGCGCGAGAACAACCCTTGTAGGGGAGCCTTGGTTTCTTCGGGCGGATCGGTTTTCAGCTCGATGGGTTCTTTCTCATCTTTCAGCGCGACGTCCTCCCACATCTTTTTCAGATTGCTCTTGATGTCGGCGGGATCGGATACGACCAGCTCGTCGTAGTGATAGAGACGCAGATAGCTGAGCATCGCGTCGCCGATGGTGGTGGAACGGAGCTTATCGCCGCCACTCTGCAGATACGCCTTCTCAAATTTGTGATATGCCGCCGCAAAGGTGCGCTGGTCGTCGACAGACCACTCCTCGTCCAGCTCCTTGCCCAGCAGATTGAGCAGTTCTGTATAACAGCCGCGCTTAGAAAACTCGACAAAATTGATCTTGCTGTATTTGTAAAACGCGACAAATTCATAGTAAAGCTCGACCTCATCGCTGCCGTCGCGCTCGGGCATGATACGGGTGACAACACCCTCGATGGTATCGGCGCCGAAAAACTTCAGCACGCTGACGCGCTTGTTGCCCTCGAGGACATAGAAGCGGTTCATATACTCAAACGCCTTGATCGGATCGTGGATACCCTCGGTCAGGTGGGCTTCACACAGGTGCTTCCACTTGACGGCGAACTCGGATTTTTCCTCCAGGATCGGCATGAAGTTCGGTGCGAACGAGGAGGAACGGCCGCTGGTTTTGGTACCGACAATCTGCTTGATCGGGATCGGCACCAGGCCGAGGTTTACCACCGTCGTCGACTTGTCGGCGGGGATGATATCGTCGAGTGCGGGGAGCACCGCGGATTTACCGCTTGCCTTAGCGTTCTGTACCTCTTTGAGCCCCTGCTTCAACACTTCTTTATAGTAATTTTCAGCCATATATATCAACCTCTTGAATAGGATTATTGCTACTTAGTATGACAGTTTCAGTATACCCCATCCGGGCAATAAAGTCCATGGTTAGTTTAGAAGATTTCAACAAATATTTCACTTGTTTTTTGTGCAAAAAATCATTTCGCGTCAGTAGATCATCTTGAACGCATAAGGGCGCAGGATGTCCCCTGCGCCCTTGAAAAGCCGTTAGATAACAGCTGCCAGATACTCTGTGATTTCTTTTTCGGTGGCCATCGCCATGACCTTTGAAGCGACCTCGTCCGCCTCTGCTTTTGTCCACTTGGCGATGTTCTTGCGAACCTTCAGTACCGATACCGCGGAAACGGAGAACTCGGTCAGGCCGAAACTCATCAAAAGCGGGATCATCATCGGATTGGCGGCGGCTTCACCGCACATGCCGACAGGGATACCTGCCTTGACGCCGTTCTCAATAATGCCCTTAATCAGACGGAGAACGGAAGGCTGGAACGGAGAATACAGATAACCGACGTTGGAATTGCCGCGGTCGCATGCCATCGTGTAGCCGGTCAGGTCGTTGGTGCCGATCGAGAAGAAATCGGCTTCCTTCGCCAGAAGATCGGCGATCACGCCGGAAGCGGAGGTCTCGGTCATCACGCCGACGGGGATATTCTCGTTGAAGTCGATCCCGGAGGATCGCAGGTCGGACTTGGCTTCTTCTACCAGCTCCTTGCCGGCTCTGAGCTCCTCAACCGCCGTAATCAGCGGGAACATGATGCGGACGTCGCCGAACGCGGACGCGCGCAGGATCGCCTTGATCTGCGACTTGAACATATCGCGGTTCTTCAGGCAATAACGGATCGCGCGGAAGCCCATGAAGGGGTTCTCTTCCTTCTCAAGACCCAGATACGGGATCTCTTTGTCGCCGCCGATATCCAGCGTACGGATGATGAGGGGTTTGCCCTTGAGTACGACAGCGGCGGTCTTGTACGCCTCAAACTGCTCATCCTCGGTCGGCAGAGAGGTACGGTCCATAAACAGGAACTCGGTACGGAACAGTCCGACGCCCTCGCCGTCCTTTTCCATCGCCTTGACGGCGTCCTTGGGGGTACCGATGTTGCAGCACAGCTCGTATTCTTCGCCCGAAGCGGAGACGGTGGGCTTGCCGCGATAGAGCTCCAGCTCGCGCTTTTCTCTGAGATAGGTGTCGCGCTTTGCGGAATACTCGGTGATCTCAGCTTCGCTCGGAGCGGTGACAACGTCGCCGGTAAAGCCGTCGACAATGATCTGCTCGCCGGAGCTGAGCTGGGACAGAGCGTTGGGAACGCTCAGTACCGCCGGGATCTCCATCGCGCGCGCTAAGATCGCGGAGTGGGAGGTCTGGGAGCCGGTCTCGGTCACGATACCGACGATGTTCTCTTTCTTGATGCCGGCGGTCATCGAGGGCGTCAGTTCCTTGACAACCAGAACGGTACCGGCGGGCGCGTCGCTGATCTTGACCTCCTGCACGCCGAGCAAAATCGACAGCAGGCTGTCGCGGATATCCTTGACGTCAGCCGCGCGCTGCATTGTCAGATCGTCGCCTGTCGCCGTGAACATATCAATAAACATCTGACAAATCTGCTCAACCGACGCCTCGGCGCACTGGTGAGCTTTAATCAGATTCTCGATCTCGCCTTTCATGAAGGGGTCGCTGATGATGGCGATGTGTCCTTCTAAAATCTCCGCTTCCTTGTCGCCGGTCGACTTGCGCACCGCGTCGGCCTGTGCCAGCGTGTTGGCGGTGAACTGTTCGATCGCGCCGTGAAAACGCGCGATCTCCGCGTCAACGTCGGCGATCTCCTTGGCTACATACTCCAGCTTCTGGTCAACGATCAGCATCACTCTGCCGATACCGTAGCCCTCGGAAGCGCCTAAACCTTTCATCATATATATCACCTCTATGCAATAATGGAACAGCCACCGCAAGGCGTTTTGTACACGCCCCGCGATGGCAGTGTGTCATAGCTTATTCGCCGAAGCCGCTCTCGATCATCTCGACCGCTTCAGCCAGCGCAGCCTCTTCGTCGGCGCCGTTGCAAACAACCTCAACCTCGTTGCCGCACTTGATGCAGGCAGCGATGATGTTCATCAGGCTCTTCGCGTTGACGTCCTTGCCGTTCACCTTGAGGGTAACGTCGCACTGGTGCTTCATCATAGCGGCGGCAAATACGTTAGCGGGGCGCATGTGGAAACCCTGCGCGTTTACGATAGTGACTTTCTTTGATACCATGGTACATCTCTCCTTTTATGGTATTGGAGGGGAGGGAATCTCCCCTCCTCGGTTTCTATATCAAGCTTCTTTTTTGATGGGTCTTTTAAGGATAGCAAGCATCAGCATACCGACAACGGAGCCGATGACCAGCGCTAAGAAGTACATCAGCGGATTGCCGATGGTGGGCAGTACGAAGATACCGCCGTGAGGAGCCATCAGGGTGCAGTGGAACAGAGCGGACAGAGCGCCTGCGACAGCGGAGCCGACAACACAGGACGGGATGACCTGCAGCGGATGACCCGCGGCGTAAGGGATCGCGCCCTCGGTGATGAAGGACAGACCCATAACAAAGTTGACGGGGCCGTTCTTTCTCTCTTCATCAGTCCATCTGTTTCTGAAGATAGTGGTGGACAGAGCGATAGCGATGGGAGGTACCATACCGCCGATCATAACAGCAGCCATGATAAGGAAGGGACCTTCGTTCTCGCCCATCACGCCGGTGCTTAAGAGGCCTGCAGCGGTGACGTAAGCAGCCTTGTTGAAGGGGCCGCCCATGTCGATCGCCATCATGCCCGCGAGCAGAGCGCACAGCGGAACGATCAGAGCGGGATTCTGAGCCATAGCGGAAACGCCGTTGGTCAGACCGGTGTTGATAATACCCATGATCGGGTTAACAGCGCACATCATAACGCCGACGATACCAAGACCCGCAAGCGGATAGATCAGTACGGGCTTGATACCTTCAAGTGCGCGCGGAAGATGGTCGCATGCCTTTTCGAGCATCTTTAACAGCCAACCGGCGATAAAGCCTGCGAGCAGGGCGCCAAGGAAACCGGAGACGGAATCGCTTGTGCCGCCGGGAGAAGCAAAGGTCGCGCCGGAAGCAGCCAGAGCGCCACCGACAAAACCGACGAGCAGACCGGGACGGTCAGCAATAGACATCGCGATGAAGCCCGCGAGGATCGGGAGCATGAAGTTGAACGCTACGCCGCCGATGGTCTTGAACCATGCCGCGACAGGAGTAGCGGAACCGAAGTTCCCGTCCTGGGGAGCGCCGGAGAGGGCGTCGATCAGGAACGCCAGAGCGATAAAGATACCGCCTGCGACAACGAACGGGAGCATATGGGATACACCGTTCATCAGGTGCTTGTAGAGCTTTCTGCCGAAGCTCTCGTTTCCGCCCGCGTCAGAGCCGGCCGTTGCCTTCTTGTCACTGTGGAATACGGGAACTTCTTTGTTGACGATCTTGTTAATCAGTTCCTGCGGCTTATGGATGCCGTCGGCAACCTTGGTGGAGTAAACGGGCTTGCCGTCAAAGCGAGCGGTCTCAACGCTCTTGTCAGCGGCGATGATGATGCCGTCGCAGGCGGCGATCTCGGCAGCGGTCAAAACGTTCTTTGCACCGCCGGAGCCGTTGGTCTCAACCTTGATGGAGATACCCATCTCCTTGCCTGCCTTCTGCAGAGCCTCCGCAGCCATGTAGGTATGGGCGATACCGGTCGGGCAGGCGGTGACGGCGAGAACCTGATAGCCGTCCTTCTTCGCGGCGGGAGCAGCGGCAGCTTCCTCGGGGAACTGAGCGGCTTCCTGCTTGTCGATGATGTCTAAGAACTCTTTCGGGGTCTTTGCCGCCTTGAGCTTAGCGGTGAAGTCCTCGTGCATGAGCATCTGCATCAGTCTTGCGAGAACCTCCAGATGAACGTCGCCGTCCATGGTAGCGGCGATCATGAAGATCAGCTTGCAGGGGGCGCCGTCGGGGGACTCGTAGTCTACGCCGTCGGGAACCGTGATTGCGGTCAGAGCAGGAGCCTTGACAGCCTCACTCTTAGCGTGAGGGATCGCGACCTCCATACCGATGGCGGTTGTGCCCATCTGTTCACGCTTGAGGATACCTTCCTTATAAGCGGCTACGTCCTTGAGGTTGCCGCACTTTTCGTGCAGCTTAACCAAACAGTCGATCGCGTCGCTTTTTGTTGAAACCTTAGCACCCAGCCGGATGCCGTCGGCTTTCAGCAAATCAGTAATACGCATAAATACTCTCCTTTCGATTTATTTCTGTATTTACTAATTACTATTTCACACCGGTTTTTTACTCATGCAAACCGGCAAAAAAGCCATTATAACTGAGCGAATACCTCTTCGATCTTCGCCTTGGTCGCAAGACCCGGCAGGAACGAGGTCGCGTTGCCGCAGGCGGAGCCGAGCTTTAAGGCATAGCCGTAGTCGCCGGTCTTGTGATAACCCGCTACAAAGCCGGCTACCATCGAATCGCCCGCGCCGACAGTGTTGAGGACAGGCTGCTTTAAGACGCCGCAGGTGTGCTTCTCGCCGTTCTCGTCGATCAGCATCGCGCCCTTGCGTCCCAGAGATACCAGCACGTTGCGCGCGCCCATCTCCTGCAGCTTTCTTGCGTACTTCTCACAATCCTGCTCGTTCTCGACCTCCGCGTGGAAGATCTCGGCAAGCTCCATGCGGTTGGGCTTAATCAGGAACGGATGCGCGCTGAGGGAGTTGACCAGCAGCTGTTTGGTCGCGTCGACAACGATCATGATCTTTCTGTCCTTGACGCGGTCAAGCATTCTCTCGTAAATATCGTCAGGGCAGGTCTTGGGGATACTGCCCGCGAGAACCAGCGTATCGCCGTCCCGGATACGATCGAGCTTCTTCATCAGCTCCTCGAGCGCTTCGGCAGGGATATCGGGCCCCTGGCCGTTGATCTCGGTCTCGCCGCCGGACTTGATCTTGATATTGATACGCGTGAAGCCCTCTTTTAAGCGAATGAACTCGGTGCGGATACGGCTGTTCTTGATACCGTTCTCGATCGCGTCGCCCGTGAAGCCTGCGATAAAGCCGAGGGCGGTGCTGTCGAGGTCAAGCTCAGCGAGCACCTGTGAAACGTTGATACCCTTACCGCCGTAGTAAAACTCCTCGCTGTCGGTGCGGTTGGTCACGTTGGAGCGCATGTTGGTCATACGGACGACATAGTCGATGGAAGGGCTCAGTGTCACGGTATAAATCATTTCTTTACCTCCTTGACGATGGTTTTCTCACTGTATTTGTTATCCGGGCACGCATCGGTGATGATGCAGCCGACTTTTAACGGAGCAAAGGTCACGGCGCAGACCTTGAGAAATTTGGTGTGATCCGCAACAACAAAGGTCATGTAGCTTCTTTGAACGGCGGTTTCTTTGATATGCGCTTCTTCGATATCGGGCGTTGTGAAGCCCGCGTTCAGGTCGATGCCGTTCGTACCCATAAAGGCTTTGGTAAAATTCAGACCCGAAAGGCTTCGAACGGCGGAGGTTCCGACAACCGCTTCGGTCAGCGGCTTTAATTTGCCGCCGATGATATGAGCGTTAAGCCGTTTTTGGATCAGCTTCTGTCCGTGGATAATACCGTTGGTCACATAGGTCGCGCGGCGGTTTTCGATGAAGTCGATCAGCCGCGAGGTGGTTGTACCCGCGTCGATATAGACAAAGTCGTCGTCGTGGATGAGGGTAGCGGCATACTGAGCGATCGCGGTTTTTTCCTCGCTCATTGTCGCGGCGCGGTTGGCGACGTCTGTTTCAAAGATGCCGGAGCTTTGGGTCAGCGCGGTAGCGCCGCCGAAAACCTTGTTCAGCTTGCCCATCTCCGCCAGCGCGTTCAGATCGCGCCTGATCGTCGATTCGGAGATATGCAAAAGCGCCGATAACTCCGCTACGGTGACGGCGTTTCGGTCATTGAGAAGCTGTAAAATCAGTTGATACCTTTCTTCGGTCAACATGAAGCTCACCTCTTGATTGAATTATACCATTTAAGCAATCAAAGTCAAGCAAATTCAATCATTTTCTGTCATCGAATATCCGATTTGTGAATAGTAATTAAAATAATTTTTATATTTTAGATACAATGTACAAGCGGCTTTTCGACCGATTGCGCAAGTTTGCTCATTTAATACTAAGTAGCAATAAAACACTTTAATATCTATTGCGGATAATTCCGCATAACTGCGTTGTCAGTCTTGACAGGCGCCAGCCTGCCTGCGCCCTCCGCCTTGTTATGCGAAATTCTCCGCTAATATCTTTTTAAAGCTTTTTATTGCTACTTAGTATAAAAAAAGAAAGAAGTCCGCGGCTGATTTGCGAACTTCTGCTTTTAATGATTTTTGTTGAAGTCGGATTCTCCGTTGAACTTGCGTGCGACGTTCAGCCCCGTTTTCATCACGGTTCCCCGACGGACGATGGCTGAGCCGAATTTACCGCGCAGGGCGTCAACGGTTTTGTCAAGCGCTTCGTCGCGCTTGTCGTCGAGACGTTCTTCTTCGCCGAACAGCGAGAGCTGAACGCCTGCGGCTGCTTCTTTCGTCAGGTTAGTCAGCGAGATGCCCATCAGCCGCAGGGGACGGCGATCCTTCCACAGCTCCGCCAGCAGCTGCTTTGCCGTCTCGTATACCGCGTTAGTCGTGTCGATCGCCGCGCTGAGCTGACGCTGATGGGAGCGGTTCTTGAAATCGAGATATCGGATGGTCACGCCGACGTTGAACGCCTTTGCCCCATCGCGGCGCATATGGCGCGTAACGCTGTCGGACAACGCCAGAAGGATCGCGTTGGCGGTCTCGAGATCGCGCACGTCGTCTTCGAGAGTGACAGAGTTGCTGTAGCCCTTTGGCTCTTCGGGCTGAGCGCGCACGGGTGAAGGGTCAATGCCGTTCGCGTAGTTGTGTGCCTGAATACTGTTTTTATTACCGATAATTCTTTTCAAGAAATTTAGATCCGACTTTGCCAGTTCGCCGATCGTGCGGATACCGATCTCGTTGAGCTTCTTGGTCGTAGAGCCTCCGACAAACAACAGATCGCGCACCGGGAGCTTCCACATCTTCTCGGGTATTTCGGCGTCAAACAGCGTATGCACCCTGTCGGGCTTTTCAAAGTCGCTTGCCATCTTGGCACACAGCTTGCTCTCCCCTATTCCGACGTTAACGGTGAAGCCCAGCTCGTCGCGGATCTTATCCTTGATCTCATAGGCGAGGGCGATCGGATCGGGATAGATATGCTGTGTACCCGTAAAATCAAGAAAGCACTCGTCGATGGAAAACTCCTCCACCACCGGCGCGTAGGAGCGACAGATATCCTTGAACGCCTTAGAGCAGGCGGAGTAGAGCTTGAAGTCGGGCGGCGCGACCGTCAGCGACGGACATTTGCGCAGAGCAAACGCGACCGGCTCGCCTGTTTTGATATCGAATTGTTTCGCGGGGATGGACTTTGCCAGCACGACGCCTCTGCGCGACTCGGGACTGCCGCCGATACACGAGGGGATCAGCCGCAGATCAGGCTCGCCGCGTCTGACGCGTCTTGCCGCCTCCCAAGAGAGAAAGGCGCTGTTGACGTCCACATGAAAAATCAATCGTTTCATAGAATACTCCGAAGAATTGCTGATACTATTATAGAACATATATTCTGAAATCGCAAGCAATTTAGTGAAAAAAGGGATTTTTCTTTCTCCTACTTGACACCGCAAACGGAAAGGGGTAAAATAGGAGAGTCAAAACAGACGGAGGCTTAGCTCAGCTGGTGAGAGCGCCTGCTTCACACGCAGGAGGTCACTGGTTCAAGTCCAGCAGTCTCCACCATTAATAAAACAGAGAGTACCTTTCGGTGCTCTCTGTTTTATTGATTACAAGATAAGCGGAGACTGCCGGACTTGAAGGCGAGCGTGCCTCGTCGTCACTCGCCGTACGCGGTAGGCGTATCCGGTAGGTACGCCTTGACCTTGTGTGGCGGTTCCTCCTCTCCCCATAACGCAGGCGTTATGGGGACCCCGATTATCCGTGCGAAGAACCGAAGGTAAAAACGCCATAGTATGGCGTTTTTAGCGAGAGCGTAGATGCGCGGCACGACAGGAGTAATCCGATCCGAAGACGAGGCAGACGGCACCGACATGGAAAGCCTAAGCAGTCTCCACCATTAATAAACTTCCCCGGTGCAAGCACTAAAGTGTCCGCCGAACACTTTACCCTCGCTATGCTCGGGCGGGGGTATTAGCCTAAAAGGATAAATCCTTCCCTACGGGCTCTTGCGCTGCAAGCAGCGGGGTATTTGACCCTTTTAATCGGTTGAGATTGCCACGGGGCGCATTTCAGATTGTCATTGCGAGGAGGAACAAGGTTCCGACGTGGCAATCTCTACCGTTTCCTTTGCGCCCCTCGCAATGACTATTTTAAATAAATCATCCCCATACCTTCGATACACTCGGCGGTATGGGAGCTTTTCTTTATTCTGCAATATACGGTTCGCCGACAGGGTACGGTATCTCCATTTCTGCGAGAAATCTCGCAATATAAGTCGCGTCGATAATCTCCGTCTCTCCGTTGCCGTCAACATCGGAAAGCCGCGCGTCATAGCTCGACACAGTCATGTCAACCATCTGCCGCTGGATCGCGGTGACGTCCAAAGCGGTCACCTCGCCGTCAGTATCAGCGTCGCCGAGAAAACGCGCGCGGCTCCCTGCTGACGGTGTAGGCATATCCGCAGGCGCTTTGCGGTCAAAGAGCCGCCACGCCAGCTCGGGATAGTCGATGAACACATTGCGGTTACCCTGCACCTCTTCGGTCAGATCGTTGCGCCGCATCTCCCATGTATCAACGGGGTCGTTCGCGCACCAGCTGAGCAGCGTATCAAGGCTTTCGATCACCTTCTTGCCGTTGTCGGTGCTGTCCTTTTCCTGCGCGGGAAGCAGGTCGGCGGCGACGTTCGAATACAGATTAGGCTGTTCCCATCGGCAATAGACATACAGCAGAATCCGCGCGACGTCTCCCTTGACGTCGTCCTTGCACTCAAAGAGATCGTCAGCGGTGTGAACGCGATAACAAACCTCGCCGCCGACGTTGACCTCTTGATAGCCGCTTGTATATACGCCGCCGATCACGCCGAAGGTATGGTCGCTCTTCGCCGAGTTGACCGTGCTGAGCGCGGGGCGCAGATGATGCAGGTCGGAGCCGCCGTTTTTTGTTTGGAACGACGCGCGGCTCTTCGGCCAGACATGCTCGCGGTTCAGCGTCGCGCCGTCTGCGTTGCCTGATACATCAGAGTAGAACATCACATAGCTGTCGCCGCCGCTGACGGTATCGGTGCTGTTCCAGAAGTAGGCGAGAGAATTGCTCGCGTAACCGGAATAGGTCGTGTAGTGAAGGTGGGTATCCGCCATCAGTGAGTGGAGCTGAGAGAACAGCGGGTTGTTCTGCATCGCCTGATAGCTGTCGGAGATATCTGCCGCACCCGACAGCTTTGTTAATTCCTTATAAGAATTATTTCCAACATAATACTCCTGCGCCGCCTGTGACAGCGTCACAGCGGTCTCATGCCGCGGCTGATCGTTCGGCTCGGGCAGCTTGCCCAGCGCAAGAGCGTGCGGGGTGTTGAAGAGAATCACGGCAAATATAACAATAACAAAGTTCACAAATCTATGCTTCATGATGGTTCCTTTTTTTCATATATTGAGCGGTTGAGATTGCCACGTCGCTTACGCTCCTCGCAATGACTGATGGAATGACGTTGAGATTGCCACGTCGCTTACGTTCCTCGCAATGACTGATGGAATGACGTTAAGATTGCCACGTCGCTTACGCTCCTCGCAATGACTGATGGAATGACGTTGAGATTGCCGCGCCGCGTACGCTCCTCGCAACGACCGATATAACAACGCGCCGCACCGATATACGTGGGTGCGGCGCTCTATGTATCTGTATCGTTTAAGCGGCGGGCGGCAGCTCGTTGAAGGCGTTGGAATACTGCTTGCCGGGTACCGGTTCCGCGCCGCCTTTTGCGGTCACAAGGTCATGGCAGGTGACCAGCTGGAAGCCGCGGTCGATCAGCTCGGGAACCATCCGCTCTACCGCGTCAGCGGTGGAATCGTAGATTTCGTGCATCAGGACGATATCGCCGTCCTGCACGTTGTCGACAACGGCATGGTAAACCGCATCGGCGTTCTTTGAGCTCCAGTCCTGGGTGTCGATCGACCAGTAGTACGCAGGCATATTTTCAGCCTCGCACTCCTGCAGGATCCTGCCGGTCGTCATGCCTCCGGGAGACCGGAAGCAGGTCGGATACTGACCGCAAACACTGTAAATTTCGTTGCTCGCCTTGGCGATATCGTCAGGCGTAACCTCCTGACCGTAGTGAGCGTGGTTCCATGTGTGGTTGCCCAGCTCCATCTTCAGCTTGACCTTGCGCTGCAGATTTGCCGCGCGGTCGGTAACGTTACAGCCAACCATGAAGAAGGTCGCCTTCGCGTTGTGCTGTTCCAGAACATCGAGAATCTTCTCTCCGGAGCCTCCGTCCAGCGGCCCGTCATCAAAGGTCAGGGCAATCATCGGCTTGGTCGGGTCGATCGCGCCGTCGAGCTTTTGATCGGGAGCCTTCGGCTTTGCGGGCGTATCCTCCGCGACGACCTTCACGCTCTGCTCCGCGCCGGGATCGCCGCGCAGCTGATCCTGCGGCGTAAAGTACGAAGACATGCGCACGGTATAGGTCGCGCCGGTTTCCAGCCCCGTGATATCCGTCTTGCGGTCATCGGACGCAGAAAAGGTCAGCGTGGCGTCGGCGGTATACTCGCCGCCGTCCTTTTTGTACTCGAGGATATACCCCTCGGCTTTGTCGTTCTCGCTCCATTCGACGTGGATCTCACCCTTTTTCGTCGACATGAGGTTAGTGATCTCGGGAGCGTCGGGCTTTGTCCAGATCGTCGGCAGCTTTGCCGGCTTGCCGATATCCTTGCCGCCGCGAACAGCGGTGACGCTGAAATTGTAGCGCGTCGCCTGATCGAGATCGGAAACGGTAATCTCGCAGGTTTCGGGATTGTCGATCAACTGATACTCGTGATAGTCCTCGGAGTCACCCTGTGACAGCATCACGCGGTAGCCCTCGGCTTTCTTCGCCTTGTCCCACGACAGCGCGACCTGACGCGCGGCGACCTGCGTTGTTTTCAGCTCGTCGACGTTCACGCCGCCCGTGGCGGACGATACAATCGCGATCAATCCCGACAGCAAGCCTACCACAAAGACAATCAGCACGCCGATCATGATCGCGCGGCGCGCGGCACGCGGCAGCTTGTACTGCTGCCGGGCAGACTTCGGACGCGGATTTTTCGGGCGAGGGTTAGCGGGCGCGTTTGCCGCTCTTTGACTTCTGGTGCGGTAGGTCTCGCCCTGGCGATCGTTTCTGTCATAGTTATCGCCGCTTTCATAGTCGTAAAACTCGCGCGGACGCTGCGTCCCCTGTGAACTGCGGATCGAATTTCTATGCGCAGAACGGTGGTTTCTGTCATACTCGTTTCTGCCGCTAAAACCCCTGTCGGCAGAACGGTTTTCATTTCGTCTTTCGGAATCAGAATAGATCTCTTCGTATTCCCGAAAGAAATCATCGGAATATTTGCTCATCTTCATCCCCGTATATCCATAGTCATTATCATTATACTGTAACGATAATACATCATATTTACATGAGAGAAATATAGCGTATTTTGTCGAAAAAAGAATAAACTTCCCCGGTGCAAGCACTAAAGTGTCCGCCGGACACTTTACCCTCGCTATGCTCGGGCGGGGTATTAGCCTAAAAGGATAAATCCTTCCCTACGGGCTCTTGCGCTGCAAGCAGCGGGGTATTTGACCCTTTTAATCGGTTGAGATTGCCACGGGGCGCATTTCAGATTGTCATTGCGAGGAGGAACAAAGTTCCGACGTGGCAATCTCTACCTTTTCCTTTGCGCCCCTCGCAATGACTATTTTAAATAAAAAAACAGCCTGTCGGTGAAGAATCTCACACAACAAGCTGTGAATATTACAGATCGTTGCCGCGGGTGATGATCTCGACCCATTCGACAGGCCCGACCGCGCCGTTTTGCTCGATGCCGAGCACCTGCTGCAGGGCGATGACAGCACGCTTTGTCTGTGAGCCGAAGATACCGTCGACAGCGATCTCGGGGATCGCGGGATCGGTACGCGCGATACGACTCAGATAGGTCTGGATCACCCTGACCTCCTCTCCCCTGTCGCCCTCAATCAGAAACCGTCCGGGATAGGGCTCGCCGATCGCGCTTCGGTAGTTCGGCGGCAAATCGGCAACCGCGTTGCGGTACTCGCGCTCGATGGTGTAGTAGGTGGACAGATCGACAACGCCCGTCACCGGCAGGCCGTATTCGTTCTGAAAGGTGAACACCGCGTCACGCGTCATGTCGTCAAAAAAGCCGTTGATCGGGATCGGCGGCAGTTGGGGATAAAAGTAGCCGAGAAACGCCAGATAATACTGCAGCGCCTCCACCTCGACGCCGCTGTCGCCGAGAGACAGCTCGGTGCGGAACACACGCTCGACCTCGGGGATGGTCAAGCCCTCGCTGGTCAGCTCCGACAGACGTTTGACGGCGGCGTAGATCTGCTTGATCCTGTACCATGTCGCCTTGCCGACAATGCCGTCGGCGGTCAGGTTAAAGATACGCTGAAAAGCTTTTACCGCCGTTTCGGTCTCGCCGTCAAAAACAGAGGTTGCCGAGGTGACGGCGGGGATCGCGGGATAGTTGCGGCGGATACGGTTCAGCTCATTTTTGATGGTGCGGACGTCGTCTCCGAAAGAACCGCGCGACAGCGCGACTCCCGGATAAGACTGGGTTTTATCGGTCAAAGGCGCGTTCTCCACGATCTCGATATCGTCGCCGTAATAATACTTGAGAATATCCAAGGTCGAATACCCCTGCTCGGCAAGATCGACCGTACCCCACTGGGACAAACCGCCGCACTGCGTGATTCTACCGTCGCAGAATTTCGCGGCAAGCGGCTCGACCGTTCCCGCGCGGCGGATGTAGTTGTTGAAGATTTCGTCTACAATCAGGCTGATGGTATCAAAGACCTCGCCGTCCTTGGTATAGGCATGGTCATAGCGCGTGTCGTTGGTGATATCGAAGTCATAGCCGCGGCTGGGGTAGTACTCGGTGTATACGCGGTTGAGGGTGTAGGAAATCTGAGCAAGGATATTTGCTCGCAGAGACGCGGGCGGCCAGTTCGGATATATCTCCGAAGAAGCGACGTTCTTGATATAATCCGAAAACCGCACGGTCACATTCTCAGCGCTGCTGTTCGGCGCGCCGAGGTGCACCGTGATGTAGCTCGGGATCGTGGGCAGCTCAGCCATTTTCTCTCTCTCCTGTCAGCGGCACTAAGGATATCGGCAGGATGGTCTCGGTCTTGTCATGGATCACGACGGCGCAGTCGGACATCTCCTGAAAATCGGGATGAAAAATCGTCACCAGATACTCTGCCTCGGGCAGCTGAGCGGCGTCGAAATTCAGCGTGCTTTCGATACTGCGCGCGGGCAGCACCATGTTGTCTACGATTCCCGAGATATCGGTCACGTCGTTATACAGGCTGTAGCGAACACCGTTATAGATCTGGGACACGTCGACCAGCACGTTCTTCAGCGGAAAGGCGCCGCGCGCCACGCTGATCTGCACCTTTAAGGTACCGCGCCCCGGGTACTCCTGCAAATAGCTTTCGTACTCTTCTCTGAAAGGCGTTTCGCCCTTTTGGATCGCGCGGGGCTGCGTGTAGATTTCATCGGGCTTTATATCGCTGTTCAAATATTCTTTGTACATAAAAATCCCCCTTTTACCGCAATTGTATGAAATCTGTACAAACAATATGACAGAAATATAGTGAAAATCCATACTTTTTTCCTTATTTAACTTGACTAAATTTCAACTGTTTAGCAAAATAAAAAATAGTAGATTTTTGAAAAATACAGTTCTGTATTTTTCGAGTATAACAATTGATACTTTTTTCATTGAGGAGGAAAGCTATGAAGATGAAAAAATGTCTGAGTATCCTGCTCGCAGTCGTCATGATCGCCACGATGATCACATCGCTCCCGATCACAGCGATCGCGGCGGATGTTGACACGGCGGGAGTCGGAGAAGGCACCGTGTTGCCCGTCGGTGATGCGACAGCTCTCAAAGCGGCATGTGATACGATCAATAACGGAGCGGGCGGCACATACACCATCAGCCTGACCAAGAATATCGAAAACGGTCAGGTCGAGGTCACGAACCCTAATGCCGTAGTTACCGTTATCGGCAACGCTAAAACGATAAGCGCCGCCGGATCAGCCGTATATGTTTCCGGAGGCGCGAAAGTAATACTGGGTGACGGTACCTCAAACTTAACTTTGACTAGCGCAGACAACAATGACACTCCGGGAATAGTGCACATCCTAAAGGATTCATCCTGCACCATGAAGAATCAAGTCACGTTGAGGGATCACGATGGACAAAATTATCTCGGCGGCGGTGTTACGGTAGATGGCGGAACCTTTGTGATGGATGGCGGTACAATTACAAACTGCAGTATTGCGGGTACTGATGTCGACAACGACGGCGCCTCTGTCTGCTACGGCGGCGGCGTTGCGGTGTTCAACAGCGGCACCTTCACCATGAACGGCGGTACGATTACCAAATGTTACGTCACTACCGAGTATTCAAGCTCCGACCCTAATCATGTCAGCGGTGTAGGCGGCGGTGTATTCGTTACCTCTGGTTCCGTCTTTAACATGAACGGCGGTACGATCAGCGATTGTACTGCATCACTCTACGGCGGCGGTGTTGCTGTCGTCAGTGCAAGAAAAACTCGTAATTTCAAAAGCAAAGCTGTTATTAAAGACGGCACAACAATCAGTGGAAATAAAGCGTTGGGCGGTGCTGGCGTTTGTGTTTCAGGCTCTCATTTTGCAGTTGCCGACGCGATTGCAGTAAACGCAACGTTAAGCGAAACTTCCAACAATGGAAACGACAGTATAACCGGCGCTTTGGAAGATGACACACCTAACTCCCCCGGCCTCTATATCCGCGGCGGTTTGATCACAGTCAATCAAGCTACCGGTACATATGTAAGTGATAGTACAAAGGCATACGGCTTAGGTGGCGGTGTTCTCGTTTTAGGTTTAGAAGTTGCAGCACAGATATATAACGCCAAGATCATATCCAACAATGCGTATCACGGCGCAGGTATTGCATCGTTCTACTATTGGGTAAAACCCGACATTGATAACTGCACGATCACCGACAATACAGCCGTCAAGAACGGCGGCGGTATCGCCATGATAAATAACACCGCAGGTACCTCATTAAAGAACACCACCATCACCGGCAACAAATCCGGCGACCGTGGCGCCGGCGTATACTATGATGCAAAATCACTTCTGTATATTTCCGGCGCGAATGTCATCCAGAACAACAAGTATAACGGAACCTTAAACAATCTGAATATTCTCAGCGTTGACAAGCCGGTATATGTTGATGGCACTCTGACAGGCTCGCAGATCGGTCTCTCCGACCCGAGGCTCTGGGATGACGGTAAAGAAGATGCCGCTACCGACGCTGTATCTGCCGACAAATTAACAAGCGGCTACAAAGAAAACAACTCCGACGTTCATCCCGATCAGTACTTCACCTCCGACCACGAAACTTGGTTTGTAGACAGAACGAAAGCGGAAGCAAAAGAGGTTGATGATACATCAATAAGGTATCGTCAATACACAGCGAAAAGATATCCGGTAACTTCCGGAGATAATCCTGCCGGTATTACTGGCGACTATATACGAATAGAAGTACCGAAAACGGGTACAGGTGCGATAACATCATTACAGGGAATATTTAATGCTTTGCTAAACCTATACGATAGTAAAGGTTATGACGTAGGAACGACTGTAGAAAATAAATACAAAAAGTATACTGCTCCTGACGGAACAACTATTACGATTACTGCTCAAAACTATTATGTTAAAATAGATATATCAAGGAGCAGTAAATCCGTGACATATAACGCATACCCTTCCTATCAAACTAGGGCGGCTGATGGTGATTTATACTTAAGGATTAATTCTGCAAGCAGTAGCAGCGATTACAGTTTCTTAAGTGTTCCGGATGAAAATCCTGTCACAGTCAAGTATTATTCTTCAGCATATCCGACTAATAATTATATTTATGAATATGATGATTTAGGTAAAATAACCGCTAGACTGGAACTTGAAGGCGGAAGAAATAATTATACTACAGTATACGAAAAAAATAGCTACAATCGGAGACGATAAGGAAGTCCGCCTCGTTCGCAAAAAGACTGTCGACTACCACATCAACAATGATGTGATCGACGACAAATACAACAACGACGATATCTTCACTGACGAGATCACCGCGGCAGGTACAACCATTACTCTAGGCGATAAGATCACCTCCTTCTACACCGTACCCGAGCCCGCCACCGACAAGCTGCACAGCTGCCCCTACATCTTCAAGGGCTGGTACTATGACAAAGCCAACGATAACAACAGCCGTCCGGTGAAGTTCGATGAAGACGTGTATACCGGCGGCAAGGACATCTACGCCCACTGGATCGAGGTCAACGACGTCGCACAGGACAGCCGCGATCCCTACGGACTGCCTAACGGTTATACCGCCTACGGCGGCTTTGACATGGCAGGCATTCAGATACGCGAGGATCGCACGAGGGATTCCAACTTCGACGGAGAGAGCAAGCCCGGCGGTATGCGCTTCATAACCTCGCTGAGCATGGACGTCGTCAACGAGATCAACAGCATCCAAGAGAACAACATCGAATACGGCTATGTCGCCGCGAACGCGACCAGCGACGACTGGATCACGTATCATAAAGAAGCCGGCAGAAAGCTGCAGTATGCAAGCGAGAACACCAACGGGGTTAATACGGTATCCGACGATCCCGACAAAACCTCCAACGAAAACTACTTCGCTTTTGCGACAAACATCAACTGCACCTCCAGGAGAATGAATCCCAACGGCGTCGTCGCCAACGATCACCGCAACTACAACGGCTATCTGCTCTACACCCTCGTCATCACCTATGAAGGCGAAGACGCATCTGCCTTTGACAAAAATGTGCTCGCGCGTCCGTACATCAAGTACACCGACGCCAACGGACTTCCCCGCGTCGCGTACAGCGATTACCGAGGAACTTCCAACCCCTTGGGCGGCTGCTATACAAGCTACAATTATGTAATGAATCATCAACCGCAGGAGGGATAAGCTATGAAGAAATACGAAAGAACGAATTTGAAGATCACCCGGTTCAGCAAAGAAGACGTTATCGCTACCTCAACCTATGACAAAAATAACGCTTACACCGCGATCCGCGATCTGGACAAGAAAGCACAGCGGTCCGTCCCCGGACAATGGTACAACAATCCGTAACACAACAAACAAGCGCCGTCACACGATGTGGCGGCGCTGTTCTTCTGCAAACAACCGCCGGGCAAAGGCTCGGCGGTTGTTTCGTCCTATAAAGTTGTGAACATCAGGTTTATATGATAATGTATCACTTCGTGTTGAACCTGTAGGGGGTGCAGTCGAAGGTCGCGAAGTAATCGTCCATCGTCTCGGCACGGCGGATCAGCTGATGGGAGCCGTCCTCTTTTAAGAGAACCTCCGCCGATCTGAGCTTGCCGTTGTAGTTGTAGCCCATCGAGAAGCCGTGAGCGCCCGCGTCATGGATATAGATGATATCGCCGGGCAAGATCTCGGGCAGCATGCGGTCGACGGCGAATTTGTCGTTGTTCTCACACAAGCCGCCTGTCACGTCGTACTTGTGATCGCACGGCTCGTTCTCTTTGCCCAGCACGGTGATGTGGTGGTAGGAGCCGTACATCGCGGGGCGCATCAGGTTTGCGGCGCAGGCGTCAAGACCGATGTAATCCTTGTAGATGTGCTTGGTGTGCAGGCACTTCGCGACAAGCGCGCCGTAGGGCGCGAGCATGTATCTGCCCAGCTCCGAGAAGATCGCGACGTCGTCCATGCCCTCGGGAACGAGGATTTCTTCGTACTTCTGGCGGACAAGATCGCCGATCACCATGATATCGTTGGTGGGCTCTTCGGGACGATAGTCGACGCCGATACCGCCCGACAGGTTGATGAAGCTGATGTGCACGCCGCAGCGGTCTCTAAGGCGGATCGCGAGCTTGAAGAGGATCGCCGCCAGCTCCGCGTAATACTCGTTGGAAACCGTGTTGGACGCGAGGAACGCGTGGATACCAAAGTGCTTCGCGCCGTCCTTTTTGAGCTGTGTGAACGCCTGAGCCATCTGATCCTCGCTCATGCCGTACTTCGCTTCGCCGGGGTTGTCCATAACCTGGACGCCGGTGCGGGAAGCGGCAAGCTCAAAGGTGCCGCCGGGGTTGTAACGGCAGCAGATGGTCTCGGGCACGCCGCAGACGCGCTCGATGAAGGGCACAAAGTTGATATCGTCGAGGTTGATATACGCGCCCAGCTCATATGCCTTCTTCATATCCTCCTCGGGGGTGACGTTGGACGAAAACATGATGTCGTCGCCCTTAAAGCCGCACGCCTCGCTCATGACAAGCTCTGTCAGCGAGGAGCAGTCGACGCCGCAGCCCTCCTCCTTGAGGATGGACAGCAGGTAGGGGTTCGGGGTCGCCTTGACGGCAAAATACTCCTTGAAGCCCTTGTTCCAAGAGAACGCCTTGTACAAACGGCGGCAGTTCTCGCGGATGCCTTTTTCGTCGTAGACGTGGAAGGGCGTGGGGATATCCTTGATGATATCCTCTGCCTGTTGCTTCGTCAGAAACGGTGTTTTTTTCATACTCATACCTCCCTATATTACATAGTCATCGCGAACCCCGACAGCCTTTTCGGGGTGTGACAATCTCCGAAACATCCTGAACGGTTGAGATTACCACGTTGAGGCTGTGCCTCTCCTCGGAATGACGGTTGTTATGACAAATGAGCCATTATCGCGTCGTCGATCGGCTGAGCGCCGTCGCCCTTGAGCGCCGAGAACGGATAGAGCTCCACTCCCTCATAGCCCTTAAAAAGCGCGGTCATCTGCTCGAGCTGAGCGGCGTACTCACTCTTGTTGAGCTTGTCCGACTTGGTCATCACGATGATGAACGGAATACCGCTGTCATAGAGAAAGTTCACCATGTTCATATCGTCGGCAGAGGGCTTGTGGCGCATGTCGATGATCTGCACCACCAGCGCGATATCGCGCCCGGCGGCAAAGTAACCCTCGACCAGCTCCGCCCATCTCAGCTTTTCGACCTTGCTGACCTTGGCGTAGCCGTAGCCGGGCAGATCGACGAGGTTGAACGTACCGCCGTCAAAAAAGTTGATCGTGGCGGTCTTGCCGGGCTTGGAGCTGACGCGCGCGAGGGATTTTCGATTACAAAGCTTATTGATCAGCGAGGACTTGCCGACGTTGGAGCGTCCCGAAAAGACGATATCGGGGCGGTCGTCCGGACGCAGCTGTGAGCTAAGTCCCGCTGAGTAGGTAAATTCAACATTCAACATAGATACTCCGTTCATTCAGTGATAAGTAGTCAGCAGTAGCTCTCAGCCAATCAGCGTTCGCACTAAGTGCTCCGCTTCTTGGGAGAGCCTTGCATGGGTGCTGTTAGCCAATCGCAGTTAAAACTGCTCTTGGACAGCACCTCAACTCCTAACTCCTCACTCCTCACTATTTTCGCGGTTTTCTTGCGCGGAGACGCGGATTTGGCGGCAGGCTTTTTCTCACGTACCGTCGCCAGCGCGATTACCTCGTCGATGGTCTCGACAGGATGGTAGGTGATGTTCTCACGGATCTCGGGATCGAACTCCGAGAGATCGCGCTCATTCTCCTTGGGGATAATCACATGCCGAACGCCGGCTTTGTACGCCGCCATACTCTTTTCCTTCAAGCCGCCGATCGGCAGAACCTTGCCGCTGATGCTGATCTCGCCGGTCATCGCGACGTCGGCGCGTACCGGGATACCGGTCAAAGCGGAATACAGCGCGGTTGCCATCGTCACGCCCGCGGACGGGCCGTCCTTGGGAATCGCACCCTCCAGCGCGTGGATGTGGATATCGCGGTTTTTATAGAAATCGGGGTCGATGCTGTATTTTTCGGCGCGGGTGCGGATGGCGGTGATCGCCGCCTTGCCGCTTTCCTGCATGACGTCGCCGAGAGAGCCAGTCAGCTCCAGCTTGCCCGAACCGGGCATGACGACGCACTCCAGCGGCAAAAGCGTACCGCCGACAGCCGTCCATGCAAGTCCGTTGACCATGCCGACCTCGTCCTTCTTCGCGGAGATATCGTCAAGGTACTTTTTCACGCCGAGATACGCGTCGAGGTTTTTGTCGCTGACGCGCACGACGGTATCCGGATCGCTGAGGATCGCGACAGCCGCCTTGCGCAGTACCGCAACCAGCTCGCGCTCGAGGTTACGCACGCCGGCTTCACGGGTGTAGAAGTCGATCACGGCGTAGATCGCCTTGTCGGTCATGCGGAAGTTTTTGCGTTTGACGCCGCAGAGCTTCATCTGCTTCGGGAGCAGGTGCTTTTTGGCGATATTGAACTTTTCGACGCGCGTATACGACGGCAGTTCGATAACGTCCATACGGTCACGCAGAGGCGCGGGGATCGCGTCGGCGTCGTTCGCGGTGGTGATGAACATCACGTCGGACAGATCGAACGGCAGGTCGATATAGTGGTCGACAAAGGCATAGTTTTGCTCGCTGTCGAGCACCTCCAGCAGCGCGGAGGACGGATCGCCCTTGTAGTCGGCAGAGAGCTTGTCGACTTCGTCGAGGATCAGCAGCGGATTGCGGGAGCCGCACTTTCGAAGCGCGTTGATGATACGGCCGGGCATGGAAGCGATATAGGTGCGGCGGTGACCGCGGATCTCGGCTTCATCCCTTACGCCGCCCAAGGCGACGCGGTGGCTTTTTCTGCCGATGGCTTCGCCGATCGAGGTCGCGATCGAGGTTTTGCCGATACCGGGAGGGCCGACAAGGCAGATGATCTGACCCTTGGCTTTGTCGCTCAGTTTACGCACGGCAAGCTGCTCGATAATACGTTTTTTGACCTTATCAAGACCGTAGTGGTCGGCGTCGAGTTTTTCACGCACTTTTTCAAGGTCGATGTTCTCTTCTGTCTCGGTGTTCCAAGGCAGTTCCATCACGGTGTCTATGTAGGTTTCGATCACGCTGGATTCGTTGGTGCCGACAGGCAGGCGTTCGAGACGCGAACACTCCTTCATCAGCGCCTGTTCGACCTCTTCGGGGAGCTTCATGTCGGTGATCTTCTTGCGCAGCTCGTCAATATCGTTAAAGTCGCCGTTCTCCCCCAGCTCGTCGCGGATCACGTTCATCTGCTCGCGCAGGTAGTAGTCGCGCTGGCTCTGGTCAATGCGGGATTTTGCCTTCTCCATGATATCCTGTTCGACCGACATGATGAAGATCTCGTTCTGCATCGCGTCGATCAGCACCTCAAGCCTGTCGGAAAGGTTGACGGTCTCGAGGATGATCTGCTTGATCTCCACGTCGAGAATGACGTTGGAGGCGACAAAATCGGCAAGCTCGCCGGGCTCGTTAGACATGCCGATCTTGAAGAGGATATCGGCAGGCAGCTTCGGGGTCAGCTCCATGTAGCGCTCAAAGGTCGCCTTGAGCGAGCGCATCAGCGCGATATCGCGGGTCGTCAGCGTATGCTTGCGGCTGTCGCCGTAAGGCTCGATCGCGGCATACAAACAGCTGTCGCAGGGCACGGACTCAACGATCGCTCCGCGCCACAGTCCCTCGACCACGACGCGCGTCGCCTTCTGATCCTCTTTGACGACCTGTTTGACGCGGCAAACTACACCGACCTTGTAGATATCGTCAACCGTCGGCTCGTTCACGCCGGCGTCCATCTGGGCGGTGACAAAGATCAGCTGGTCGCTGTCCACAGCCATCTCGATGGCGCTCTTGGAACGCTTGCGGTTCACATCAAAGTTCAGCATCATCTTCGGGAACATGACCACGCCCCGAAGCGGCAGAACCGGTAAATTCAAACTGGAATTAAACTCTTTCATAATTCTCCTTGGGAATTAAATTGAATGTCCTATATAATCAGCATAAGGCTGTATGCGGATACATACAGCCTTTTTATCATTTGGTTGAAGTTGCTTTGGGTATAAGGTTGAGATTGCCGCGGCTCTTACGAGCCTCGCAATGACAATTTGTATATCGCCCTCGCAATAAACTTCCCCGGTGCAAGCACTAAAGTGTCCGCCGGACACTTTACCCTTTTAATCGGTTGAGATTGCCACGGGGCGCATTTCAGATTGTCATTGCGAGGAGGAACAAGGTTCCGACGTGGCAATCTCTACCTTTTCCTTTGCGCCCCTCGCAGTGGCGGTGAATTGCATTCGGTGGAGATTGCCACGGCTCTTGCGAGCCTCGCAATGACATTTTGTATATCGCCCCTCGCAATGACTATTTTAAATACCGTTTATTATGACGCGTTGTCCTGCGTCTTCTCATCAAAATCATGCGACATGGGAAACGCGGATTCGTTGCGGATGATCTGAGGCTGTGCCCCGTCTTCCACCACATCGCGCGTGATGATGATTTTCTCAATCGAGGTATCGGAGGGCGTTTCGAACATCAAATCGGTCAGCAGTCCCTCGATAATGCCGCGCAGTCCTCTTGCGCCGGTGTTCTGCTCCTTCGCCTTCTTCGCGATCGCGTAGAGCGCTTCTTTCTCAAAGAGAAGCTCTACGTTGTCGAGCTTGAACAGGTGCTTGTACTGGGCGATGACGGAGTTTTTCGGCTCGGTCAGCACGCGCACCATATCGTCCTCCGAAAGGTCGGACAGCGCCGCGATGACAGGCAGTCTGCCGATCAGCTCGGGGATGATGCCGAACTTGATGAGATCGTGACCGGTTACGTGCTTCATCCAGTCCTTCTCGAGCTCGTCGTTTGAAGCGGTGACATCCGCCTCGAAGCCGAGCACAGAGGAACCCATGCGCTTTTTGACGACCTTATCGAGCCCGTCAAACGCGCCCGCGCAGATAAAGAGGATGTTCTTGGTGTCGATCTGCAAAAATTCCTGCTGGGGGTGTTTTCTGCCGCCCTGCGGGGGAACGTTCGAGACCGTACCCTCGACGATTTTGAGCAGCGCCTGCTGAACGCCCTCGCCGCTGACGTCGCGGGTGATGGAGGGGTTTTCGCTCTTGCGCGCGATCTTGTCGATCTCGTCGATATAGATGATGCCGCGCTCCGCCTTCTCGATATCGAAGTCAGCCGCCTGGATCAGCTTTAGGAGGATGTTTTCGACGTCCTCGCCAACGTAGCCCGCCTCGGTCAGGGTAGTCGCGTCCGCAATCGCGAACGGTACGTCCAGCGCCTTTGCCAAAGTCTGGGCAAGCAAGGTTTTTCCGACGCCGGTCGGGCCGAGCATCAGCACGTTGGATTTGGAAAACTCGACGTTTTCGTCGTGGTTGAACACGCGCTTGTAGTGGTTGTACACCGCTACGGCAAGGGTCTTTTTCGCGGCGTCCTGACCGATAACATAGTCATCGAGGATCTTCTTGATCTCGACGGGCTTCAACAGCTTTTCGCTCATTTGAGCCTTTTCTTCACCGATCTCACGCGGGCCGATGTCGCCGTCCTCTAAAATAGACATACACAGATCGACGCACTGGTCACAGATATACACGCCGTTGCCGGCAATCAGTCGTCCGACCATCTCCTGCGGCTTGCCGCAAAAGGAACAGTAGACGCTATCCTCGGTTCTTTTTCCTGCCATACAAAACTCCTTACTTGATATCCTGATGCGCTCATCTTTATCGGATACCCGCACACAATTCTATTCGGGAGGAGCACAGCCCTCCCCTACAGATGATATCAATCAGCGATGCTCGATGACCTTGTCGATCAAGCCGTATTCCAGCGCCTGCTGCGCCGTCATGAAATTGTCGCGCTCGGTATCAGCCTTGATAACGTCGAGAGGCTGACCGGTGTTCTTCGAGAGAATCTCGTTGAGCTTCTGCTTGGTGTGCAGGATATGCTGGGTGTGGATCTCGATATCGGTCGCCTGACCCTGCGCGCCGCCGGAGGGCTGGTGGATCATGATATCGGCGTTGGGCAGGGCGTAACGCTTGCCCTTGGTACCTGCCGCAAGCAGGAACGCGCCCATCGACGCCGCCATGCCCATGCAGATGGTGGAAACGTCGCACTTGATATACTGCATGGTATCATAGATCGCCATGCCGTCGGTCACGGAACCGCCGGGAGAGTTGATATACAGGCTGATATCCTTGTTGGGATCCTGACCCTCGAGGTACAGGAGCTGGGCTACGACGAGGCTCGCGGTAGCGGAGTTGACCTCTTCGTTGAGCATGATGATTCTATCGTTCAGCAAACGGGAGAAGATATCATAGGAACGTTCTCCGCGGTTGGTTTGTTCTACTACATAAGGTACTAATGCCATAAACTATCATCCTTTCGCAGTAATATAGTATTATTCAAATAATATAAATTATTCTAATATAAATGTCATTGCGAGGGAGCTTGCGACCGTGGCAATCCCACACAGCGGAGCAGGATTCTTCTGTTACCGCAAACAGTATTTACGACAGGGGGATTGCCACAGCCCGCCTCTTCGAGGCGCCTCCTGCGGAGGCTTCGGGCTTCGCAATGACAACAGTAAAGACTCTTATTTGATAACAGCGTTATCCTTGACAAGCTTCATCGCGAGCTGTACGCCGAGATCCTCCTTGACGCTCTCTTCGGGGATGATCTCCCTGACCTTGTCGGCTTCCATTTTGTAAGCCTCAGCCATTCTGTCATACTCCGCCTTGATGTCGTCCTCGGTGGGCTTGACGTCCTCGAGCTCGGCGATCTTCTCAAGAGCCAGACGCATCTTAACTCTGCGCTCTGCCTCAGGCTTATACATCTCCAGCACCGAGTCGGCGTTCATGCCGGTGTACTGCATGTAGGTGTTCATGTCCATGCCCTGCTGGCGCAGACGCATATCCATCTCACGGATCATCTGATTGGCTTCGTTGTCGATCATCTGAGAGGGAATCTCGCCCTCGACCTTCTCGATCACGGCGTTGGTCAGCTTGTCGTCGAGGTCGCGCTCGGACTCAGACTCCAGACGCTTTGCGATCTGCTCCTTGAGCTCATCGCGATATTCGGCGACGGTATCCTTCTCGGAAACGTCCTTGACGAAATCGTCGTCTACCTCGGGCAGCTCCTTACACTTGATCTCGTGGAGCTTGATCTTGAACTGAGCGTCCTTACCCTTGAGGTTCTCTGCCTGATACTCCTCGGGGAACTTGATGTCGATGGTGAACTCGTCGCCGGTGTTGTGACCGACGATCTGCTCCTCAAAGCCGGGGATGAAGTTGCCGGAACCGAGCTCGAGGTTATACTCCTCAGCCTTGCCGCCCTCAAAAGCCTCGCCGTCGCAGAAGCCCTCAAAGTCGATGACGACGGTATCGCCGTTCTCGGCGGCACGATCCTCAACGGTAACCATGCGGCTGTTGCGGTCGCGGACGCGGTCGATCTCTTCGTCGATCATTTCTTCGGTGACCTCGGTAGAGAGCTTCTCGACCTCGATGCCCTTGTAGTCCTTGATCTCGATCTCGGGCTCAACGATAACGGTCGCCTTGAAGGTGAAGCCATCCTTAGATACCTCGGCAGCCTCAAGGTTTGTCACGGTAACGACCTTCAGGTCAGCTGCCTTGCAAGCCTCGTCGAGAGCGTCGGGATAGCAATCCTGCATCGCGTCGTCATAAAAAACTTCTTCGCCGTACATCTTCTCGATGATCGCGCGGGGCGCTTTGCCCTTGCGGAAACCGGGAACAGTGATCTTTTTGACTTCTTTCTTGAATACCTTGTCGACAGCCTGCATAAAGGTTTTGCCGTCGACCTCTACCTCAACCTCATAGGTGTTTGTCTCTTTTAAAGAAGATGATTTTAATGCCATTTTATTTTCCTCCTGATTGATCTTTTGTTAAATCGTTAATAATATAACATATATGGTAAAAAATTACTATGTATAAAATGTAAAAATTTCAGCTGTCATCGCACTAAAATAGGGATAAAACGTGTATAATCGGCGGCGATCAGATGAAAATCAATGCCCTTGTACATGCCTGTCACGGCGTTTTTGTGCGTACGCTCGCCGTGCAGATGACCGTAGTAGCACTCTTTGACGTCAAGCTCCAGGAGCGCTCTCATGATCTCCTCGCACTCGACGTCGCCGTAAACAGGCGGATAGTGCAGGAACACGATGGGGGTTGTATCGCTGAGCTTCTTCGCTTCGGCATAGGACGTCCTGAGTCTGCCGATCTCACGGTTGATAACCTTGATATCATGCTCGCCCTCTTTGTCGTAGTACCAGCCGCGCGTGCCGCAGACGGTTTTGCCCTCAACCTCAAAGGCGTTGTTAAACAGGATGCTGATGGTGTCAAAGTGATTTTCGGCAAGGTAATCGTCGAGCTTCTTCTTTGTCTGCCACCAATAGTCGTGGTTGCCCTTCAAAAAAAGCTTTTTGCCGGGAAGCGCGTTGATGAAGGAAAAGTCCTCATAACACTCTTCGAGCTTCATCGCCCACGAAATATCGCCGCCGACAACGACGGTATCGTTGTCGGTCACAAGGCGTTCCCAGTTCGCTTTGAGCCTGTCGACATAATCCGTCCATCCGTGGAACACGTCCATCGGCTTGTTCGTACCCAGCGACAGGTGCAGGTCGGCGATCGCGAAAAGACTCATTCGGCGATTCCCAGCGCGCCCAGCACGACGCTCTGCATCTTGTCCTTGTCGGTGACGTCACTAAAGCGCGCCGACTTGCCGCGCAGGTTTGCGAGCGGAGCGGGTACCGCAGCCTGAGAAATCTCATGCAGCTGCTCAACCATATCGAACTCGCTCTCAGGCATATCGCCCTTGTCGAGCGCGCCGAGGACAGCCTTCGAGAACTTATAGGGGCTGGCGGTAGACGCAACCACAACGGGCGTTGTGTCGCCGGTTTCCTTTTGATACGCGTCGCATACGCAGACCGCGACTGCCGTGTGGGTATCGCAGAGATAACCCTGCTGCGTAAAGAGATCGTGGATGGTTTTCTTGGTAGCGTCCTCGTCGGCATAGCCGCCCCAGAACATCGCGCCGATCTTCTCCTTGATGCTGTCGGAGACCTCATATTTGCCGCAGGATTTCAGCGCGTCCATATAGCCCTTGGTCTCGGCGTCGTTGTCGCCCGACATCGTGTAGAGCAGACGCTCGAGGTTCGAGCTGACGAGGATATCCATCGAGGGAGAGACGGTGGTGTAGAAAGCGCGGTTTTTATCGTAGACGCCGGTGCGGATGAAATCGGTGAGAACATTATTGCTGTTGGAAGCGCAGATAAAGCGGTTGACGGGCAGACCCATCTCATAGGCATAGTAGCCCGCGAGGATGTTGCCGAAGTTGCCGGTCGGCACGGTGATGTTGATCTTGTCGCCGAACTCGACCTTGCCGAGGTTCACCATATCGCAGTAGGCGGAGATATAGTAGACGATCTGCGGCAGAAGGCGTCCCCAGTTGATGGAGTTTGCCGACGAGAACATCATGTTGTGATCGCTGAGGATCGCCTGAGTCTCGGGATCGGTGAAGATCTTCTTGACCGCGGTCTGAGCGTCGTCAAAGTTGCCGCGGATCGCGCAGACATAGACATTGTCGCCCTGTTGCGAATTCATCTGGTGCTTCTGCATCGCGGACACGCCGTCAACCGGATAGAACACGATGATCTTGGTGTGATCGACGTCCTTGAAGCCCTCGAGCGCCGCCTTGCCGGTATCGCCGGAGGTCGCGACCAGAATGACCGCGTCCCTGCCGCCGCCGACCTTTTTCAGCGATTTGGTCAGAAAATGCGGCAAAATCTGTAACGCCATATCCTTGAAGGCGCAGGTCGGACCGTGCCACAGCTCGAGAAGGTTTTGCTGTGCGCCGTTATAGTCGACCGAGGTGATGGGAGCGGGATTTGCCGAGCCGAACTTTTCGGCAGTATAGGCGCTGTCGACGCAGTCGGCGATCTCCTCTTCTGTAAAATCGGTCAGATACTTCGCTATCACCAGCTTCGCTCTGTCCTGATACGACATCGAAAGCATCGCTTTCAGCTCGTCGGCCGTCAGCTGAGGAAAGCTCTCGGGCACGAACAAGCCGCCGTCCTGGGAGATGCCCTGCGCGATCGCCTGCGCGGACAGAACTGTTTTGCTTTTATCTTGAGTAGAGTGATAATACATCAAGACCCTCCTAACCCATTATAATATCTGTATTATAATATCATAAATCCGCCGTTAAAGCAATAGGAAACGGCACAAAAAAAGCCGCTGTTCAGCCAAGTTTATGGCTAATACTAAGTATCAATAAACTTCCCCGGTGCAAGCACTAAAGTGTCCGCCGGACACTTTACCCTCGCTATGCTCGGGCGGGGTATTAGCCTAAAAGGATAAATCCTTCCCTACGGGCTCTTGCGCTGCAAGCAGCGGGGTATTTGACCCTTTTAATCGGTTGAGATTGCCACGGGGCGCATTTCAGATTGTCATTGCGAGGAGGAACAAGGTTCCGACGTGGCAATCTCTACCTTTTCCTTTGCGCCCCTCGCAATGACTATTTTAAATAAAACACTTTAATATCTATTGCGGAGAATACCGTAAGAAATTCAAAACCTCGCGTAATCCTCGGTCTGCCAAAAGGCGTTTTTGATATGATTGATCCTGACGAGCTTGCCGCTGCCGCGGTCGACCTCGACCTCGATGACGTCAAAACGCGGCTGTAAGCGCAGGCGTTTGTCCTCCATATACCGCGACGCGGTGCGCATGATATGAAACTGCTTGCGCTGATCGACGGCGTACATGCCGCTGAGATACGGATCGGCAGAACGCGTCTTGACCTCGATAAAGGCGATCTCTCCCCCGTCGCGGGCGATGATATCCACCTCGCCGAGTTTGGTCTTATAATTCTTTTTAAGAATTTTGCACCCGTGCTCTTTCAGGTATTTCGCGGCGAGCTTTTCGCCTAAATCACCGAATTGTCGGTTGGAAAAAGATTTCATTTGATTTCCACCTCATACTAAGTATCATTTATTCTGTTATTGTGAAGCCCGCAAGGGCTGCGGCAACCTCAACCTGAATACGACACGTCTGTCGCAACGTGCCGCGATCATCCGTTATTTGTATTTGGCGTAAATCTTTTTGAGGAAGCTCGGGCGATGGATCGGGGTCTCGCCGTACTCCAAAATGCGCTCGACATGGAGCTTTGTGCCGTAGCCCTTGTGCTTTTCAAAGGCGTATTCGGGATATTTTTCGGCATACTCCAGCATCAGGCGATCCCTGCTGACCTTCGCCAAGATCGAAGCCGCGGCGACGGACATCGACTTCGCGTCGCCTTTCACAATATACTCGGCGGGGATATCCAGCGGCGGCAGACGGTTGCCGTCGATCATGGCGTAGTCCGCCTTGACGGACAAGCCCTCGACCGCGCGTTTCATCGTGTTCATGGTGGTGACAAGGATATTGTCGCGCTCGATCTCCTCCACCGTACCGAACGCGATGGAGCAGGAAACAGCCGTCTCGATGATAACGTCAAAGAGCGCGTCGCGCTTTTTCTCGGTCAGCTTTTTAGAGTCGTTGACGCCCTCGATGATACAGCCCTCGGGCAGGATGACGGCGGCGGCGCAGACGGGTCCCGCCAGCGGCCCGCGTCCGGCTTCATCGACGCCGCAGATATGCTGATAGCCCTTTTGACGGGCTTCGTTTTCGTAATATAACCAGTCCATTACAACCTCCGGTTTCATTAGTTAGGAGTTAGGAGTGAGGAGTTAGGAGTGAAGGGTGGGACACCCACACCCGAATGAAAATACTGCTGTCTTTCACAATAGTTATCAAAGAAAAAACGCTCAGCGGTTATTATAAATCAAAACGCGTCAGCGTTCCCACAACTCCTCACTCCTAACTCCTAACTCCTCACTTTATTACGGTTTCTCCAGCGTGATCCTGCCTAATTTCGCGGCGCGGAACTCGTCGAGCAGGGTGTAGGCGGCGCGTTCGGAGTCCGCCTCGCCGCCCGAGATCAGCATACCGCGATTGCGGGCGATCTTCTCGAGCAACTCATAGCTCGGCAGGGTGAAATCATCCTCGCTCAGCTTGTAGCGTTCTTCAAACTCGGACGTGCGCAGCTCCTTCAACAGATCGAGCAAACGGATCGCCAACAGCTCGGTGTCCATGACCTCGCTCTTGATCGCGCCGGTAAAGGCGAGGTGTTCGCCCACAGTCTGGTCGTCGAACTTCGGCCACAGCACGCCGGGGGTGTCGAGCATCTCAAAGCCCTTGCTGACGGTGAACCACTGGTTGCCGCGCGTCACGCCGGGGCGGTCGGCGGCGTTCGCCTTTGTTTTCTTCGAGATACGGTTGATGAAGGTGGATTTGCCGACGTTCGGGATACCGACGATCATCACGCGCATGGAGGGGTTGACCATGCCCTTTGCCTTGTAGCTCTCGATCCTCTCGCTGAGCATCTCGGTCAGCACAGGCACAAACCTGTCCACTCCCCTGCCGCTCTTGCAGTCAACAGGGATCGCGCGGACGTTCTCGCGGCTTAAGAAGCTGACCCACTGCGCCGTCGTGCGGGGATCCGCCATGTCACATTTGTTCAGGAGAACAATGCGCGGTTTGCCGGTGGTCAGACGCGCGATATCGGGGTTGCGCGAAGAGATCGGGATGCGCGCGTCGATAATCTCGGCGACAGCGTCCACGAGCTTCAGATCCTTTTCGATGCGGCGTTTGGTCTTGGTCATATGACCGGGATACCACTGGATCACCTGCGTATGCTCAGAGGACGCCGCGGCAGGCGATTTCTTCGTTTTGACGGGCTTCGGCTTTGGCGCCGCAGGCTTGGCAGAACGACTTTTCGACGTCTGATTCATCCGCGCGCCGGAGCGTCCGTTGCGGGTCTGCGGATGATTGGTATTCTTTTTGGAGCGTTGATTCGATGATTTTTTCATAAGTACCTCTAAAGAAAGCCTGCTCCCTGAGAAGCAGGCTTCATGCGCATTAACTGTAAACGTAACGGATTTTGCTGAAATCCAGCTTGGGAACGCCGCCGACGTCGTAGGAATGAGGAATCACGTCCAGCTGCGCCTTGCCGATGATGTAGCTCTCGTCGATAAAGCCGATCTGCTTGTAACGGCTGTCCAGAGAGATCGAGCGGTTGTCGCCCATGACGAACACCTTGCCCTCGGGCACGATGCCGTTGAGCTCTTCTTCGGAAACGTCGCCGCGCACGGTCATGCCCTGGATATAGGTTTCGTCGAGCTTCTGACCGTCAACATAAACCGCGTTGTTCTCATAGTCGAGCTTCAGCTCCTGACCCGCGGTCGCGATGACGCGCTTGACGAGGGGCTTGGGATACTCTTCGCCGTGGCTGATGATGACGATATCGCCGTTGTGCGGGGTATAGAACAGGTCGGTTATCAGCACCTTGTCGCTGTCGATCAGGGTCGGCTCCATGCTCTTGCCGTCGACGTCGATGATGCGAAAGCCGAAGGTCATCACGATCAACACGACGACCAGCGCCATAAACAGGCTGCCAAGCCAGTCAAAAACCGTAGCGGCAAACTCGTTTTTATTCAATTTTATCTCAGGTGAACGCTCTTCGGCAACAGGAGTATCTGCCGCGGCATTTGTCTCCTGCTCCAGCTCGGGCGTGTCGGTCACTTCATAATTGATCTTCAAACGGAACATCTCCAGTCCATCATACTGCAAGTATCATCATACCATGGGAAAAGGGGGCTGTAAAGCCCCCTGTCAAAAATTCAATAATTATTTACGAATTTCTTCCTTAACCTTAGCAGCCTTACCGACTCTGTCGCGCAGATAGTAGAGCTTGCTGCGGCGAACCTTACCGCGACGAACAACCTTGACGTCGACAACGTTCGGGCTGTGGAGCGGGAAAACTCTCTCTACGCCTACGCCGTAAGAAAGGCGGCGTACGGTGAAGGTCTCGGCAACGCCGGAACCGCGCTTGGCGATAACGGTGCCCTCGAACATCTGAATCCTCTCTCTCTCACCCTCGCGGATGTTAACGGAAACCTTGACGGTGTCACCGATGCGGAACTCGGGTGCGTTCTCTTTGACAGAGCTTGCTGCGATTTTCTTTAATGCGTCCATAATTTTCCTCCTGATGTTTTTCAGATATTCGTACCCCGACAGCAGTCTGTCGTGCAGAGGACTATCCGCTTCAAATTTGAACAGTGTTCAGATCTGAACCCCGTCCCGGGAAAGGACGGTATCCAAATGCCTAAATATATTATCACAAAACTCAGACAAATGCAAGTGTTTTTTGAAAAATACCGCCTTATCCCCGCAATATTCAGAAAAACAGCCGCCTATTTTTCCGAAGTTGCATAGTTTTATGCAACTTTTCCATCTGTTCGCGCATAGGTGAAGGAGATGATACCATGAAGAAACCCAAAGGCTTTTTTACTTACTTTCACCACAGCGCGATGATTCACCACCTATCCGACGAGCAGGCGGGGCGGGTCTACAAGGCGCTGCTGCTGTACGGTGACGAAGGGATCGAGGCCGAGTTTGACGACGATCAGACCTGCGCTCTCGCCTACATCATCCTCAGGGGCGAAGTAGACCTCAACTTTGAACGCTACGCTCAAACCTGTGAAAACAGATCAAAAGCGGCAAAGGAGCGTGAAGAGAATAAAAGGAGAAATAAGAACGAAGAAGCAGTTGAGATTGCCACGGCATCAATGCCTCAAGATGACTGAATAAAATCGGTTGAGATTGCCACGGGGCGCATTTCAGATTGTCATTGCGAGGAGGAACAAGGTTCCGACGTGGCAATCTCTACCTTTTCCTTTGCGCCCCCTCGCAATGACTATTTTAAATAAAAAGATTTAATATTAGTATTATCATGCTGTTTTTCACAACAAGCACAATTGTGGTCTTTTGTGACAAAAAGCACGAAGAAAAAGAGAAAGAAAAATATAAAAGATAAAGTCAACGAAAAAGGAAATGATAAGGAAAAACGCCGCTTGCGCGACGCCTTTCGCATGTCATATCACTTCATTGTTGAAAAGTGAAAAACTTTTGTGATCGGTCAGTCTCAGACAGACTGCTTATTCTTGACAGCGCCGATGACATACAGCACCGGCAGAACAAGACTGCCGACAACGGTAGCGATGATGGTGCCGACGCCGGACATACCGCCCGCAAATGCCATAATCAGGCTGATGGCGTTGATGACCAGCACGATGATACCCCATACAAGGCAGGTAGTCGCCTTCTCGGGCTTGTTGTGGTTCTTCACGCCGACAATGCCGGTAATCAGCTCAAGGATTCCGCCGATCAGCGAAGCGATCGCGCCGACGAGCGTCAATGTGCCTACCACCCGACCCGCTGTCAACTCGCCCGAGTTGGCGATGACTTTGCCCGCGCTGTAGCCGATGATTCCGAGAATACCGGAGACGATGATCGTGAACACGCCGCCGATAATCATCAGGAGCCCGGTGACCTTCAGAAATACGCTTCCTTTACTCTGTTGCATGTTGCTGTCCCTCCTGTTAGGATATTCCATTCACAAATGAACCGTATGGTCATTATACATGAATATCATAAAAATGCAAGCTTTCTGAAACACAAATCGTAAATCTCACCCCATGCCGAGTATGAGCTTATCACGAAATTGCACAAAGCTCTCGGGCGGCTCGGCGGTGAACTCCAGATACTCGCCCGTGACGGGATGGATAAAGCCGAGCTTGTAGGCATGCAGGCACTGGCCGTGCAGCGACGTGATGACCTTGGACGGGCCGTAGACGTCATCGCCCGCCAGCGGATGGCCGATGTACGCCATGTGGACGCGAATCTGATGGGTACGGCCTGTTTCAAGCCGACAGCGGATATAGGTAAAGCCGCTGTAACGCTCCAGCACCCGGATATGGGTGACGGCAGGCTTGGAGTTCAGCTGTGTGACGCACATCTTCTTGCGGTCAATCTTATGCCGTCCGATCGGCGCGTCGATGGTGCGCTCATCGTCTTTGAGGTTGCCGTAACAGATCGCGAGGTACTCGCGCGTAAAGCTGTGCGCCTTGATCTGATCGCTGAGTCCCGCGTGGGCGATATCGGACTTGGCGACCGAGAGCAGCCCGCTCGTATTCTTGTCGATACGGTGGACGATACCGGGGCGCAGCTCGCCGTTGATACCCGAGAGCTCATCGCCGCAGTGGTACATCAGCGCGTTGACCAGCGTGCCGCTGTAGTTGCCGGGAGCGGGATGTACCACCATGCCCTTGGGCTTGTTGACAACCAGCAGGTGTTCATCCTCGTAGACGATGTCGAGAGGGATATTCTCGGGCACGATATCAACCGGCTGAGGGTCGTCGATCAGCACCGTGACCGTCATCCCTTCAGCGGTCTTGTCCTTCTTTTTCAGCGGCTTGTCCCCTGCCGTCACCTTGCCGTCGTCGATCAGCTTGGTGACAGCGGAGCGGCTGAGTCCCTCGATGCGGTCGGCAAGGTATTTGTCGATACGCACGCCGCCTTCATCCGCGGTTACGGTGAGATCAAGCCTGTTCATCGGATTCGATCTTCTTTTTGTCGCTCTTCATAAAGTCGGAGAAGAACAGCAGCCACACGATCAGACAGACGGTTCCGGCGGTGATACAGTAGTCGGCAAAGTTGCAGATCGGCGGAAAGAACGACAGGCTGAGGTAGTCGGTCACATAGCCCATGAACACGCGCTCGATCAGGTTGCCCAGACCGCCGCCGATAATCAGCGACGCCGCCACCGCGAACAATTTGCTCTTTTTATAATTCTTTATCAGAAGAATAGCAAAGATCACGATAACGATGGACGTTGTGATTGAGAAAAAGACCGTACCGTCCTGAAACAGTCCGAACGCGACGCCGCGGTTCTCGGAATAGGTCAGGCTGAACAGCCCGGGGATCACGCTGACAAAGCCCTGCGGCTTGACGTTTGATTCGATCACGGTGCGGATACACTGGGACAGCACCGGGATGATGACGATGATGGCGATATAAATGATGAGCATTTTTTCACATCCAAAGTACAAAGCGGTGTACCGTGTGATACACCGCATATGTCGAATTAGGTTGAGATTGCCACAGCTCTTGCGAGCTTCGCAATGACAATAATTTAAGGTTGAGATTGCCACAGCTCTTGCAAGCTTCGCAATGACAATCATTTAAGGTTGAGATTGCCACAGCTCTTGCGAGCTTCGCAATGACAATTTATTATGATTTGAGGATCGCGGCACAGCGCGCGCAAAGCGTCGGATGCTCGGCGCAGGAGCCGACGGTAGTCGAATAGCTCCAGCAGCGGTCGCACTTCTCTCCCTCAGCCTTCTCGACTTCAACGGACAATTCGTTGTCGCCCTCGACCAGCTTGACGTCGGATACGATGAATACCGCTTTCAGCTCGGGGAGAACGCTCTCGATGAAGCTGTACTCCTCGCCGCCGGCTTTCAGCGTGACGCAGGTCTCGAGAGAGGACTTGACGACCTTGTCCTTGATGACGATCTCAAGCGATTTCTTGACGGTATCGCGCAGGTCGTGGATGCGATCCCACGCAGCGGTAAACGCGTCGTCGATCTCGATCTCGATGCGCTCGGGCATGTCGTTGTAGAGAACGTTTTCGGCGTCGACGGTATCGTCATGCGGCATAAAGCGCCAGATCTCGTCGGAGGTGTAGGCGAGGATCGGAGCGAGCATGCGGGTCAGAGAATCGAGGATGAAGTACATCACCGTCTGAGCCGCGCGGCGCGCCTTGGAATCCGCCTTCTCGGTATAGAGTCTGTCCTTGAGTACGTCGAGGTAGAAGTTAGACATATCGACGACGCAGAACTTGTGGATCGAATGATAGACCTGATGGAACTCGTACTTGTCGTACGCGTCTTTCACGGTCGCGATCAGCTCGTTGAGCTTATTGACAGCCCACTTGTCGATCGGCAGGAAGTCCTCTGTGCCGACCTTATCCTTCTTGGGATCAAAGTCGTTCAAGTTGCCGAGGATATAACGCGCGGTGTTGCGGATCTTGCGGTATGCTTCAGACATCTGCTTCAAGATATCGCGCGAGATGCTGATATCGGACTGGTAGTCGGAGGAAGCGACCCACAGACGGAGCACGTCGGCGCCGTACTGCTTGATGACCTCCTGCGGGCTGATACCGTTGCCGGCGGATTTGGACATCTTGCGGCGTTCCATATCGAGGATCATGCCGTGGGTCAGCACGGTGCGATAGGGAGCGACGCCCTCGGTAGCGACCGAGGTCAGCAGGGAGCTTTGGAACCAGCCGCGATACTGGTCGTTACCTTCAAGATAGAGGTCGACGGGAGCGCCCAGGTACGGACGGCGCTTGCAGACAGCGCGCCATGAAGAACCGCTGTCGAACCAGACGTCCATGATATCGGTTTCTTTCTCAAATTCGGTACCGCCGCACTTTTTGCACGCAGTACCCTTAGGAAGGATCTCGGACGCGTCCTTCTCAAACCAAGCGTTAGAGCCTTCTTTGCCGAAGAGGTCGGCGACAGCCAGCATCGCCTCTTTGTCGACATGCGGCTCGCCGCACTCTTTGCAGTAGAAGATCGGGATCGGAACGCCCCACTTGCGCTGGCGCGAGATACACCAGTCCTTGCGGTCGCGCACCATGGCGGTGATGCGATCCTTGCCCCACGCGGGGATCCACTGTACGGTGTTGATCGCGTCGACAGCCTTGTCCTTGAAGTCGTCTACGGAGCAGAACCACTGGTCGGTCGCGCGGAACAGGATAGGAGTCTTACATCTCCAGCAGTGCGGATACTGGTGGATGATTTTCTTCAGCGCGAACAGATAGCCGTTCTCGTCAAGGTAGACGGCGATCTTTTTATTGGCTTCATCTGTGGTCAGACCCGCGAACTGACCGGCTTCTTCGGTCAAAACGCCGTTGGAGTCGACGGGACAGATGGTGGGGATTTCGGGATAATTCTGGCAGACGTTATAGTCGTCGACACCGTGGCCGGGAGCGGTGTGGACACAGCCGGTGCCGCTCTCGAGCGTGACATGCTCGCCGACGATCAAGAGAGACTCGCGGTCGAGGAAGGGATGACGCGCCTTCATATACTCGAGCTCCGCGCCCTTGACGGTCGCGACAACCTCATAGTCGGTAAGCTCCGCTTCCGCCATCGCGTTCTCGTACAGATCGGTCGCCATGACATAGTACTCTTCGCCGCATTTGATGACGGAATACTCGTAGCGCGGACCGACGCAGATCGCGAGGTTCGCGGGGAGCGTCCATGTGGTGGTTGTCCAGATCACGAAGCTGACCTTAGAGGGGTCGATACCCATCGCGGAGAACTTGCCCAGATCGTCCGACACGGGGAACTTGACATAGATCGAATGGCAGGGATCCTCGGCGTACTCGATCTCGGCTTCTGCCAGAGCGGTTTTGCACTCGGGGCACCAGTAGACAGGCTTTAAGCCCTTGTAGATATAGCCCTTGTCCGCCATCTCGGCAAAGACCTTGATCTGCTCGGCTTCGAACTCGTGCTTCAAGGTGATATAGGGATCGTCCCACTCGCCGATGATGCCCAGACGCTTGAACTGGACGCGCTGGTCGTCGATATAACCGCGCACGAACTTTTCGCAGAGCTTTCTTAATTCTAATACAGAAATATCAGCAGAGTTGCCGATACCCGCCTCGGCTCTGGCTTTCAGCTCGGTAGGCAGACCGTGGGTATCCCAGCCGGGCACAAAAGGCGACTGATGACCGTCCATGTTCCTGTAGCGAACGATAAAATCCTTTAAGATTTTGTTCAGCGCGTGGCCGAGATGGATATCTCCGTTCGCGTAAGGAGGGCCGTCATGCAGCACAAAAAGCGGCTTACCCTGGTTCTTCTCGATCAGCTTGTCATAGACCCTCTCCTGCTCCCAGCGCTCGAGTGTTTTCGGCTCGGACTGCGGCAGACCGGCTCTCATGGGGAAATCGGTCTTGGGCAGGTTCAGGGTGGCGTTATAATCCTGGGACATCTTCACATACACTCCAAATTTTTAATATATACATTGAGTATCATCTAATGAAAAGGAACAACGATTCATTATCCCTTTTCTCTGCGATCGGCAGTTATCACAAGGGGATTGCCACAGCCTGCCGCGTTGCGGCACCTCTCTTAACGAGAGGCTTCGGGCTTCGCAATGACGATTAGTCGGTTGAGATTGCCGCGGGCGCATACAAATTGTCATTACGAGGAGGAACAGAGTTCCGACGTGGTAATCTCAACCTTATCCTTTCGCGCCCTCGCAATGACGATTGATAATCAATTATTCTACGTCGTAGTTGTCGCCGAACTTGAGCTTGTCGAACTTGTCGTGACGCTCGCGCTTGAGTTCGGGACGAATCTTGACGTCTTCCTCAACGGCAGGCTCAGCCGCCTGAACCATCTCTTCTTCGACGTCGGGTTCTTCGGTCTTGATGATCTCTTCGACCGGCTCAAAGGGATATTTTTCGTCGAGCTCCTTGCGGGTCTTTTTGACGTCCTCCTCGGTGGGCAGCTCCTCAACCATGGAGAGGTGCTTTTTGTACAGCGCGATCAGATCGCTCCTGAGCTTGGCGGTCTCGGCGTGGAGAGCTTCAAACTTGTCCTTCTCACGCTCGGTCGCCATCTCAGCCTCGGTGAGGATGGTGCGGCTCTTCTTCTCGGCGGATCTGACGATGTACTCCGCCTTGTTCTGCGCTTCCTTGATAGTCTTGTCGTTGAGCTTCTGGGAGGTCAAGAGGGCGTTGCGGACGGTCTCCTCATCCTCGCGGTACTGTTCAATCTTGCTGGCTAAAATATCCATCTTACGGATGCAGTCGTTCTTTTCGGCGATCAGCTGCTCTACGGTTTCGGTTACATCGTCGATAAACTCGTCTACGTCCGCAGCGTTGTAGCCGTTTTTGCCCGCACGGCGGAAACTGACTTCTTTGATTTCATCAATCGTTAACATAGTTTTACTCTCCTATCCTAAATTATAGCATCAGTTGAGATTGCCGCGTCGCAGCCTTTGGCTGCTCCTCGCAATGACAATTTATCTATAGTGTCTGACCGCTATCCGCAGTTTACCCTTGCGGGAGGTTCCGAGCAAAGCCGTCAGAACAAATTTACCGTATTTCCTTATGGTGACGGTCGCGCCTTCAAAAAGCTGAAAGGCGACGCCGTTCTCGGTGACATGGTCGACCGTGACCATCTCGTTTTTTATCAGCCGCGCGGCCTTCTCACGCGAGAGGTTCGCCGCATGGGCGACAAACGCGTCCAGCCGCAGGGAGCTGAGGGTGAACACCTGCTCGTCAAAGTCGTCGGGCACAGGCAGGTCGGACAGATCGGCGTAACCGATCTTCACCCCTACCCTGCCGATCTTGTCGACGTTCGAGAGCATATAGGGCACGATATCCTCGCGCACGAAGATCACCGTGCGCCCCTGACCCGTCAGGATATCTCCGACGGTGTCGCGGCTTATCCCAAGCCCCATCAAAGCGCCTAAGAAATCGCGGTGACGCAGCTTGTACTCTGACTTATACGAAAGCTGAAGCGCCGTGATCGGGAAATCCTCTTCCTCAGCGCCCGCGCCCAGCATCAGCCGCGTCGCGTCGGGATAGCCGCCGAAAAAGCGGATATCGGCAGATTTCGGAAGATTTCTTTGCAGATACAGGCTCTCGTGCTCGTTGAGAAAGCCCAAAAACCGCGGGATGTTCCGCCGTTCGGAAAGCTTTATCGCGTCATACGCCTTATCGAGCAGGAGCTTGTCCTCGGGGCTAATCACTTAAAAGTAAACGCCGCTGTGTTCCAGCTCGTCGAGCAGGTCGTCGCCGGTGAGGTCGACGTTGTTCGGGATGATGATAAAGGTAGAGGTCGCGACCTTCTTGATCTTGCCGCGGTTGGCGTAAGCGACGCCGGAGAGGAAGTCGATGATGCGGCGCGCCATATCCTTGTTGGTGTTCTCAAGGTTCAGAACAACCGTATGGGTCTTGATGAGCTCGTCGGCGATGTTGCGGGTCTCTTCGCCGAAGCGCTCGGGCTTGAAGAGCGCGACAGAGAGCTTTGCGGTCGCGCTGATGTTGACAACCTTGTTGCGGCGGGATGACTCGCGCGAACCCAGCTCGTCAAAATCGTCATAACGGGATGAAGAAGCAGAAGCAGAGCGGCGTGATGAACGGGGTTCATCCTCCATGGGTACGTCGTCTCTGTCCCTGTCATAATCGTCATATTCGTTGTACTCATACTCATCGTCAGGCGCGTCCCACATGCGCTTGAACTTATCTACAAATCCTGCCATTTTGGTTTCCTCCTATGTATTATTTTGGTTTCTGTTTATCATAAGGTTGAGATTACCGCGGAGCGCATACGGATCGTCATTACGAGGAGAAACATAGTTTCGACGTGGTAATCTCAACCTTAACCTTTGCGCCCCTCGCAATGACTGTATTGAATATCGGTTGAGATTGCCACAGCCCTTGCGGGCTTCGCAATGACTATTTATTTGGTTGAGCTTACCGCGGGGCGCATACGGATCGTCATTACGAGGAGAAACAAAGTTTCGACGTGGTAATCTCAACCTTAACCTTTGCGCCCTTCGCAAAGACTATATTGAATATCGGTTGGGATTGCCACAGGGCTGCGCCCTTCGCAATGACAATTGATGATGTTGAGATTGCCACGGGCTAAAGCCCTCGCAATGACTTTTTATAATGTCCTCGCAATGACAATTGATATACGCCCTCGCAATGACAATTTGTATATACCTTCGCGATGACTAGGTATAGTTGCGCTTACCGAACAGAGCCGATCCGACCCTGACCATATTTGCGCCGCAGCGTATTGCTTCCTGATAATCGTCAGACATACCCATGCTCAGTATATCCATAGATATATTATCTATATTTTTGGTACGGATGTCAAGGAAGATATTACGCATATTATCGAAAAATTTACAATTTTCTTGTGCATTTTCACAAATCGGGGGAATCGCCATCAGTCCGCGCACCTTGACGGCGGGGATATCCTTGACTTTTTCGAGCAGTCCCCCAAGCTCTTCGGGCAAAACGCCCGACTTGTTCTCTTCTCTGCCGATGTTGACCTCCAGCAGAATATCGGTGGTGATACCGAGCTTTTCGGAGCAGCGGGAGATTTCGCGGGCGAGCTTTTCGGAGTCGACCGACTGGATCAGATCGACCTTGCCGACGATCTGGCGAACCTTGTTCGTTTGCAGATGTCCGATAAACTGGAGCGAGGCGTGGTCGAGGTCGTAGCTGTCGTACTTTGACAGCAGCTCCTGCACACGGTTTTCGCCGATATAGCGCAGCCCCAGCGAGATCGCGTGGTTGATCACTTCGGCGTCGACGGTTTTTGTCGCCGCGAGAAAGGTGATATCGGCGGCGGTTTTGCCGACCGACTGCGCCGCTTTCTCGATATTCTCACAGATATGCTGATAGTTATATGTTACGTCAGCTAATGATCTTTCCATTGAACAGATTTCCTCCCTCTACTACTACCTTGTCATACAGCGAAACCGTGGTGCCGTTGAGCAGAACGCCCGGCTCGGGTTCTTCGTTACAGATGATATACTCGTCGCCCGCATAGGTGATCGCGACCTGCTTGAACACCAGCTCGGCGCCGTAGGCGACATACACGCCCTGGACGCGCTCGGTCTTTTGGGTATCGTTGCCGGCGTCGTCGGTGACGGTATAGGTGATGTTGTCGTCATGCAGAGCGGCTTTGCTGATCTTGAGACCCTCATACTCGTTGACGATGATCTCCACGTTCTCCCGGCGGAGCTTTGACAGGGCGTCGTTCATGTAATTACACTGGATCACCGCGACGGCTCTGTCGGAGTTGGTCACGTTGTTGACGTGCAGGATCTTTGCGGGAATCTCACCGTCGACCGCCGAGGGCAGGCGGATCTTGATGTTCTGATCGGCATGGCTCAAGGCGGTCGCCTGATCCCGGGTCACGGGACAGAGCAGGTACCAGTTGACGCCGTTGATGATCTTGCCGATATAGTCATCGGGGTTGATATCGGACGCGGCGGCGTTATCAATATCCTCCGCGGTCACCTCGTCGAGCTTTGTCACGTCAAAGGTCTTTTCATAGCCGTCGACCTTCGACACAAAGTAACCGGCGGAACCGGCCTTGACCGTTCCGATCGACGCACCCGCGCTGATCGCATCACGCTGAGCGGTCAGCTCGCTGATCTTCACGGAAAGATCGCCCTGCTCGCCCGTCAAAATCTGCTTGCGCAGGATCGAGGTTAACAGGTTGTCCTCTGCGGTGCGGATGTTGGAAAAATCACGCGCGTTGACGGACTTGAGCACCGCGGTCAGACGCTCGTTGATCTGGCTGTTGATCGTGTCGATACCGACGTTGGCGGAGGAGTTGACCTCGCTGAGCGATTTCAGATACTCGATCTGAGCGTCCAGCGCCTTGATCTGCTGTAAGGCGCTGACGTCATCCTGGCTCGCGTACGCTGTCGCGACAACGCCGTCGGCGGTGACCTTGTCGCCGTCGCTGACGTCATAGACCAGCACGCCCGGGGTGCCTGTCTGCAGATACTCCTCGCTTCTGGCGACGATCGCCTTGGACTCGACGATATCGTACGCCTTCGCGTGATACGCGGTCTCGGTGACGATATTGTCGTTGCCTAAGAAGTTGGTGGTGATGAACAGGAACACGATGTACACCAGCACCAGCGCGATCGCTACGCCGATCAATATTCTTTTGGTAAGCTTGGAACGGTTCGTTTTCGCTTCACTCATAATAATTCCTTCTTGATATATTCGATCGCATCGTTTTGGATATCGTCAAAGCTCTGCTCGTCGATCATAAACCAGCGGATGGAAGGGTCGCGCCTGAACCACGTCTGCTGGCGCTTGGCGTAGCGGCGTGTGGCGCGCTTGAGGTTGCCGACGCAGATATCGAGCGCCTGTTCGCCCTCGAGATACGGCAAAAGCTCCTTGCAGCCGATCGCGGCGGCGGCGGTATCGCCGAAGCTGCCCTCATAAAAGCGGCGCGCTTCCTCTAAAAGTCCGCTGTCCATCATCTGATCGACGCGGCGGTCGATGCGGTCGTAGAGAAACTCTCTGTCTGTCGCCGAAAGTCCGATCTTGACCGCCCTGTACGGCGACTCGGAGCCCAGCTGCTTTTTGTTCAGCTCGGTTTGGGTCATGCCGGTGGAGCGGTAAACCTCGATACAGCGCACGATCCTTTTCGGATTGCGCTCGACGCTGAGTCTCTCGGCGGATTCGGGGTCAAAGGAGCGGATCTCCTCGAGCATTTTGTCAATGCCCTTTTCCTGCAGCTGAGATGTAATCAGCACGCGCAGAGGGAGATTTTCCTCCTGCTCCTCAAATTGCATCGCGCCCAGAAGCGCGTCAACATACAGTCCTGTGCCGCCCGCGATGATCGGCAGCTTGTTTCTGTCGTGAATCTCCCTGATCGCCTTGTGTCCCAGCTCGCAGTACTGCGCGACGGAGAAGCTCTCTGTCGGCTCGACAAAGTCCATCAGGTGGTGGGGGATCCCGCCTTTTTCCTTTTCGGTAGGCTTTGCGGTCGCGATATCCAAGCCGCGGTAAATCTGCATGGAGTCGGCGGAGACGATCTCTCCGTCCAGCGCCTTTGCGACGGCGACCGACAGTGCGGTTTTTCCCGACGCGGTAGGCCCGACGACGGCGACAACCGGAATTTTTTCCATCATTCTATCCTTCCAAACATCCGCTCAAGTTCGTGTTTCTTCAAGATGATACAGACCGGTCTGCCGTGGGGACAGTGGCGGATGTCCTCGTCCTCTACACGGCGCGCAAGGTCGATCAGCTCCTGCTGTGTGTTGCGGTTGCCGCCTTTGATCGCGGCGCGGCAGGAGACGTTCGCGTAGATCCAATCCATCTTTTCGGAGCGGATCTCCTTTTTATTTTCGGACAGATATCCTGCCATCTCGATCACGGACGGCTCGATATCCTCCATCGGCAGGTACTGGGGAGCGGATCGTACGATCACGCTGCCGCTGCCGAAATCTTCGATGTCAAAGCCCGCCTCAGAGAACACGTCGAGGTTGGAGATGACAGCGTTATAGTCTATTTTGTTGAGGGTGACGGTCAGGGGCGTCAGCAAGAGCTGGCTGTAGCCGCTGCCCTTTTCCTGTTTGAGTTTTTCGTAGATGATGCGCTCGTGCGCGGCGTGCTTGTCGATGAGCATCAGCTCGCGGTCGTTTTTCTCCACGATGATATAGGTCTTGAACGCTTCGCCGAGGTACTTGTAGTAGTTTTCGTCGACGTCGATCAGCGGCTTTGGTTCTTCGACAGGCTGAGCGGGCTGTGCAGCAGGCTCAGACACAGGCTTTTCCGGTACTTGCACAGGCTCTTTCGGTTCTTGTACAGGCGCAGGATTTTCTTCACGCTTTTCTTCGATATGCTGCTGATACCGCTCGGAATAATCAGGCGCGGAATCGGCAACCTTGAACGTGGGCCTGGGGATCGTGACCTCGGGCTCGTCGAGCATCGAGAACAGCCGATCCGCTTTTTGCTCCTGTTCCTTCAAAACGGTTTTAGGCGCGGGCTTTGCCGCAGGCTGTACCGCGGGCTTTTCGTCGCGTTCGCGAAACACCTTCTGTGCCAACTCAAAGGGATTGACGCGCCCCACGGGCTTTGCGGGCTGAGCGGGCAGCCTTGCCTCCACACGCTTTTCGCCGTTCATCAAGGCGGTTTTTACCGAATGATAGACCGCGTCGAACACAGGACGTTCGTTGACAAACCGCACCTCGAGCTTGGTCGGGTGGACGTTGACGTCGACCGCGTTAAAGGACATATCGAGGTTGAGCACGCAGGAAGGGAATTTGCCGACCATCACGCTTCCCTTGCAGGCTTCGCTGATCGCCGCCATCGCGGTTTTGCAGATGACGAAGCGGCGGTTGATGAAGAAGTTCTGCATATTGCGGTTGGGTCGGGCGTTCTCGGGACGGCTGATATAGCCGGTCACACGGACGCCGCCGAGGGTGTAGTCCACGGGGATCAGGCTCTTCGCGAAATCGCGCCCGTAGACGGCATAGATCGCCGACAGGAGCTTTGCGTCTCCCGCGGTACGCAGAACGGTCTTTTGGTCTTTGATATAGGTCAGCGCGATCTCGGGATGAGACAGCGCGATTTTGTCGATGACGTTGGATACGGCGTTGCCCTCCGCCATATCGGTCTTGAGAAATTTCATGCGCGCGGGCACGTTGTAGAACAGGTCGCGGATGATGAAGGTAGTGCCGTCGGGACAGCCGATATCCTCAAAGCCGATCTCCTCGCCGCCCTCGATCAGATAGCGCGTGCCGGTTTCTTCCTCTTTCGCCTTGGTAATCAGCTCGAGGTGGGACACGGAGGACACGCTCGCCAGCGCCTCTCCGCGAAAGCCGAGGGTCGCGATGGCGTCGAGGTCATCTTCGACCTTGACCTTGGAGGTAGCGTGACGGATAAACGCGGGGCGGATATCGTCTTTCAGGATGCCGCTGCCGTTGTCGGACACACGCATGAAGGTCACGCCGCCGTTTTTGATCTCGACGGTGATGGCCGAAGCTCCCGCGTCGATGGAGTTCTCGACCAGCTCCTTGATGACGGATGACGGACGTTCTACAACCTCGCCTGCCGCGATCAGCTCCGCGACATGCTTGTCCAGTACATTGATCCTGCCCATGGGCGTTCCTCCTTTCTTTTTGGTGAATAGTGAATGACTAATGGTGAATGGTTGATGGCGGGCGCTGCCCGCACCCGATTTATCATCAGCAAAGCGTTTGTTGTCTATGTTTTAGGAATCCAAAAATCCGAAGGATTTTCCCTTCACCATTCACTATTCACCATTCACCTAATCTACCATTCCCTTGAGCTCATAGAGGATGTTCATCGCCTCGATGGGCGTGAGGGTGTTGACGTCTACGCTCCTGAGCTTTTGCTCGATCATGCCGTCGGACGAGGGCATGAGGCTGAGCTGTAAGTCAGGCTCTTCTGCCGGGGCGCTTGCCCCTGTATGTTCACGGGGAGCGGCGGTATTCAGCTCCTTCAAAATCTCTTTCGCTCTTTCGATGATGCTGTCGGGCAGACCCGCTAATTTCGCGACCTCTACGCCGTAGCTTTCATCCGCGCCGCCGGGGACGATCCTTCTGAGGAAGGTGATCTCGTCGCCGCGTTTCTTGACGGCGATGTTGTAGTTTTTTACCCCGTCCAAGAGCTCTTCCATCACGGTCAGCTCGTGGTAATGGGTCGCAAAAAGCGCGCGTGCGCCGAGCTTCTTTTTGTCGGCGACATACTCCAGCACCGCTCTGGCGATGCTCATTCCGTCGTAGGTTGAGGTACCTCTGCCGATCTCGTCCAGGATCAGAAGGCTCTTGGACGTAGCGTGAGAGACGATGTTCGCGACCTCGTTCATCTCGACCATAAAGGTGGACTGACCGCTCGCGAGGTCGTCCGAAGCGCCGACGCGCGTGAAGATCGCGTCGCAAAGACCGATCTCGGCATAGGACGCAGGCACAAAGGAGCCCATCTGCGCCATCAGCACGATCAGCGCGACCTGCCGCATATAGGTGGATTTGCCCGCCATGTTGGGGCCGGTGATGATCGCGATACGGTTTTCGAGGTTATCGAGCATCACGTCGTTCGGGACGAAGAGCGCGTTGTCGAGCAGCGCTTCAACCACCGGATGACGGCTGTCCTTTAGGCGGATGACGGAGCTTTGTGTGACCTCGGGACGGGTATAGCGGTTGTCGGTGGCGACGTTCGCGAGAGATACCAGCACGTCCAGCACGGCGATCGCCTTGGCGGTGCGCTCGATACGGTCGAGGTTCAAGGCGACCTGCTCGCGCACGCTGTTGAACAGCTCATACTCGATCGCGACGCTCTTTTCCTTTGCGCCGAGGATGCGTCCCTCCAGCTCCTTGAGCTCGGGGGTGATGTAGCGCTCGCAGTTGGTGAGCGTCTGCTTACGGATATAGTTCTCGGGCACCAGATTCTTGTAGGAATTGGTGACCTCGATATAGTAACCGAATACACGGTTGTAGCCGACTTTTAATTTTGGGATTCCCGTCTGCTCCTTCTGCTCCGCTTCGATCCGCGCAAGCAGGGAGGTCGAGTCGTTCATATCGTGCTTTAATTCATCAAGAGGCGCGGAATAGCCCTCTTTGATCAGCTCGCCCTCGCGCACGGAAAAGGGCGGATCCTCCACGATCGCGCTGTCGATCAGCTCGTGGATATCCTCGAGCGTGTCGATATCCCTGTACAGCTCCTTCATCAGCTTGGACGAGAAGGGCTCGAGGGTCGCTTTCAGGGTCGGGAGGTTTGTGATCGCCTGACACAAGGAACGCAGCTCCCTGGCGTTAGCCGAGCCGTAAACGATCTTGGTCATCAGGCGTTCGATATCGAAAATACCGGTCAGACCCGCGGTCAGCTCCAGCCTGTTCACGGTATCGTTCACAAGCTCTTCGACCGCGTTCTGACGCTTTAAAATGGTCGTGATGCTGAGAAGCGGATGTTCGACCCAAAACTTCATCAGGCGCTTGCCCATCGCGGTTTTGGTTTTGTCGAGCACCCAGAGGAGCGAATGTTTCTTCTCCTTGGCGATCATCGTGCGGGTCAGCTCAAGGTTGCGGCGGGTGTTGAAGTCGAGCTTCATGTACTGATCTTCGGTATAAAACTCGATGGTGTCGATCCGCTCAAGCCCGGTTTTTTGGGTATCCTTGAGGTAGGACATCAAAACGCCCAGGGCGATGATGATCTCGGGCATCTGCGCGATCTTCTCCATGTTCTCGGCGCTGAAATGCGCGTTCAAGATCGCGGTACAGTCGAGCAGCCCGCAAAGGCTCTCGTCGGGATGGGACACCGCCGCTGTGCTGAGCTTCTCCTTGATGAACAGATGGAGCACCTTGTTCTGCGCGAGCTTGCCACAGATCAAAAGCTCCTTCGGCGCATACGCGGTGAGCTGATCCTTGAGCTGAGAAAAGCTGTGATCGCTCTTGAACCGGGACACAAAGAGCTGTCCCGTGGAGATATCGCAAAAGACGATGCCGACGTAGCTTTTGTCGGCGTACATAGAGCAAATATAGTTGTTCTCGCTCTCGTCGAGCATCGAGGACTCCATGACCGTGCCGGGGGTGATGACGCGGATGATATCGCGCCTGACAAGCCCCTTGGCTTTGGCGGGGTCTTCGGTCTGTTCACAGATCGCGACCTTGTAGCCCTTGGATACCAGCCGTGCGATGTAGCTCTCGGCAGAGTGAAACGGTACGCCGCACATCGGAGCGCGTTCCTCCTGACCGCAGTCGCGGCCGGTGAGGGTCAGCTCCAGCTCCTTGGAGGCGAGCTTGGCGTCGTCGTAAAACATCTCGTAGAAATCGCCGAGACGGAAGAACAGGATGCTGTCCTTGTTCTCCTCCTTGATCTGAAAATATTGCTTCATCATCGGAGATAACTCCGCCATGTTCTCACTTCCTTCTACCAATTGTCATTGCGAAGCCCGCAAGGGCTGTGGCAATCTCAACCAAATTCAATCGGTCATTGCGAGGCATTTATGCCGTGGCAATCTCAACCAAATTCAATCGGTCATTGCGAGGCATTTATGCCGTGGCAATCTCAACCAAATTCAATCGGTCATTGCGAGGCATTTATGCCGTGGCAATCTCAACCAAATTCAATCGGTCAT
>Ga0256404_1001065_pt1 | contig 69188 bp, 75 predicted proteins | sample RumenRJG_01DNA_FD_185990 | JGI IMG/M metagenome (GOLD analysis project Ga0256404, IMG submission 185990) | Bovine rumen microbial communities from Lethbridge, Alberta, Canada - RJG_01 | ecosystem: Host-associated > Mammals > Digestive system > Stomach > Rumen | place: Canada: Alberta | collected... | reverse complement strand
GCGGTAATCCTTCTTTCGTAATCTGATATAATTGTACCACATATGCCGTGAAAATACTGTGATTATGTGAAATTTTCAAGATGCAAATTTATGGTGAAAAGCGTTAGCTTTTGACCGGCGAATCATTATAATACTTTGTTCCATTATGCGTTATATCACTTCCATTTTCTATACATCCATATGTTATACTACTAAGATAAGGTGTAGGCCATTCTTTATAATACTCAAAGGATGCCCCATCAATAAATTCTGCTACTTTATCTATGGTGTTTTCCAGTTCTAGCTTATACCAATCATAAAATTGATTAAAATCTTGAAATTCATTTAAATCGTGTTTTTCTTTTAATTTCCAAACTTTCCCAGTAATTGGATCAATTCCTCCAAATATCATTAATTCTAAAATCTTAAGCCAATTAATCCTAGCACCCTCAGTATGTGTGAATTCCTTTCCCGCAACTGTAAGTTCTACACATCCCAGTGTTGAATAATTGTATGCATCTTCCTTTTCAATTCCACAATTAATTAATGCCTTAATAGCTATATCATCATTATAAAATGCAGGAACCCCCTGTCCAGATTTCACCAGATTTATAGCCTTTTCCCAAATAATATCATCCATTTCAGGATTTACCCTAAGTGTTAATAATGGAACATCTGATTTTTCTCTAATAGATGCCTCCATACAAATCAGCGTCATTTCATTTGACATATCCTTACCATCTATATTTGTTCCACCTAATGTCAAATTCGCGCATCTCTCTCCATACATTTGATATTCTTTCCATAATGCTTGTATCAAGCCTATTGCTGTGTCTTCATTAATTAACCCCTTTTCCATATCCTGCAAATAATATGGATTTAGAATTTGATCAATTCTAATCCCCCATGACAGTGCTCCGTTCCCTTCTGTCATATTAAATTCATGTATAAATGCCAACAGTTGAACTGCTTCAAAAAAATTTTTAGGTCCACTATTTTCTATATTTTTACATGCCTCTATTTTTCTTTTTACAACACTTCTCAGCTCACAATTTTCTATATTTTCATACTGGCTTTCAAGTTCATTTATATAATAGGATATTCTTCTTTGAGCTGCTCTCAACACTATCAACTCAGCTTTATAAAAACTCCTCTTTTCTTGATTTTTCTCTGTCTGTAACTTTTTAATAACTTTTTCTATTCGCCCCTGATAACCATCTTCAAATAATATTGCAGGGTCAACACTAGTATGCCCACCTGCACATCTCTGTAAAATTCCCACTTCACTTGCTATTTTAATATCTTGGGTTAAACCCAGCTTTTCGGAATACACCTTTAGATAATTACTTATTTCCCTATCTAATTGTTCTTCATCCACTGAATCTGGCCAGCATCCATTTACTTGATTATATACAATTAGTGTCTGAGGACTAATCATAACAGGAAGCATAGAAAGCTCTGCCGCAAATTTATAAGCTCTTTTTACAATTAAAGGTTCATCTCTATACTTCGCTCCTATTACTTCATCAGCACTCATTTGATTGGCACACATATATATGTAACTATATAAGTAATTATCGTTCATTTTAATCCCCCTGCACGTTCACATTCTTACAATTGGCTGCTAATATTTCATAACATCTATTCATATATTCCTTTTGAGGCTCAGTTGCATATTTAAGTTTATACTCCATTCCCCATTTTTCATATTTTTTTATTCCCATTTTATGGTATGCTATCAGTTCTATCTTGTCTGGTTCGACACTTCTTAAAAACATGCTAATTTTTTCAATCTCTTCAAAGTCAATATTAACATCTGGCACGACAGGAATTCTAATCCATATTTTTTTATTCTCAGAGGACATTTTTTTAATGTTATATATTATTTTTTCATTTGTTACCCCCGTACATTTCAAATGTATATCTGAAGATATTGCTTTACAATCTGCAATAATTAAATCCAAAACAGGAAATAGTCTCTTGAGATTATCATAATCATAATTTAGAGCTGTTTCTATAGCTGTATGTAAATTATATTTCTTACATTGAGTTAAGAGTCGATCTAGTTCATCTATTTGACATACAGGTTCTCCACCTGATACAGTGATTCCGCCACCACTTTTGTCATAAAACTTATTATCTTTTAAAACATTCGATACAATATCATTCACCGATATATCAGAGGAATTACGTATTTTTATTGGATTTCCTTTGCTGTCTATCTCTGTTCTTTCAATCCTTGTGTTCAAATTTTCAGGATTATGACACCACAAACATCTCATATTACATCCTGCTGTAAAAATAGTACTTCTAATTCCAGGTCCATCATCTATACAAAAATGTTGAATATTCGTTATCCACATATTTTTTCACCATGCAACTTATGTCATCATCCAAAGCATCCAATTTCTGATAAATTTTCTCTTTTAAGCAATTACTATCTATTCTTGGGAACACATCTAAAATTTGTTCATTATTAATATAATGCTTTATTTTCATTCTAATCTCATCATAAATATTTTTTCTATCACTACAAATTAAATAATACACATCTGTTTGTTGCAGATTTTTTGCCTGCTCCAAATTCAAGATTGTTTTCCCATTAAAGCTATAATTATCTACCATATATTCGGGAACAATATTATATTTAGAAATTAGAATATTCTTTACTATCTTGGCAACTTCGCCATTAGGATATAGAACAAATTTTTTTCTTCCTATGTCAATCTGTTTTTTCAGAAAATCACTGATATATTCTTGATATAATGTTTTCACACAATCTGTCATTCTATCCAATACCCCCTCGCTATAGTTCATTCTTATCATTAACAGTACATCTTATCGCATTATCTCATAATATTCTTTTACAAATGGGAAAATATAGTTAGGGACATCATAATATTCTATATTCATGTTATTTAGATTATCTCTTACTTCCTCATCTGCTACCGCTACAAGAATTAAGCTGTTATCACCTGAAATATCTGACAAATGTACTATAGGTGCATTACTATCTATAGACTGATTAGTACTTCTGTCATCCGAAACAATAACACCATCAATTACTATTCCATTATTTTCAAGAAAATATAATAAAGCCTTTCCTCGCTGTCCTGCCCCATATATATATTTTTTTTCTGATTCCTTACACTGTTTTATAACAGCCTTAATTTCTGATTTAATATTGTCCTTTTTATTAATTGCTAATTTATTTATTTCAACTGCTTTTTGAAAACTAATCTGAATCTCTTTGTCAAAATATTTATTAACAATACTTTCATACATCTTAATCTGATTTTCTGCATAATAATGCCAAGGCATACTTAACGCATCAAATATATTTTTCTGCCATACAAGTGTTTTTTCTGGCATTGTAAATCCTACTATTTTTGAAAATCCATCTGGTGTATCAGCATAATATTTATTATCAGACAGGCATAAATCAAATAAAACTCTTGTAGCAAACGCCCATCTGTTTTCTCCCTCAAACCAAAATGATGTATCATCTAATACAACAACAGCATCGTCTGCCAAAAAAGGAATAGCTATTGCAAAATCCATAAGTTCACCTGGCAGATAATGAGTTGTATCCAAAATCATAAAGTCAATTTGTCCATCTTTTGCAATGTCCTCAATTACCTCTGGAAGAATTTTTCCAAGAATAAGTTTATGATTATCAATATTTTTAAGATAAGGTTTTGCCTCATCAATCTGGAATCCGCATTTTTTATCTGGATTAAAATGATATGTCTCAGACAAATCTACAGAATACATCTTTGTATCATTTAATCCAAGTTTCTGTAAGCAATTAAGAACAAGCACACTTGTTCCGCCACCTGAAACACCTAGCTCTACTATTTTTTTAGGTTTATACTCTTTTATCAGACCACATATAAATTCATGTTCTGCCTCCGATAATTCAGATGCATTTGTTCCTATCTTATTATATATATCCCTTGGCTCCATATAATTTTGAATTGAATCCATAATACCTGTTCCTTTCATATGTGTAATAATTAAATTAATGCTTTCTGCAATGCTGGTTCAACTTCAACACTGTTTTCTGGTGTGAATCCACGACACTTCTTACAGAAATTCGTATATCCCTTTTCTGTGTATCCAAGTCTGAATTCTACCAGTTCCTTTTTCTTCTCTGATGTAAAAATTTCAAGATTATATGTTTCCTCTAAATCCTGTTCACCTGCAATACCTGCAACAGTTGCATAAGCAGAATAATTGCAGCTATAGATTTTACCATCTCTCAATTCTTCCCAAGACTGACTACAACTGTCTCTATGATGTATCAGTTCTTCTTCTGAAAGATTTGAGTAATCTGTTGTATCTGGTGCCAAATCAATCCATGAATCCGCTTTATTGATGTAATATTTGATATTATATTCTTCAAGCTTCTCTATTAACTGGTCAAATCGACTATTGAATCTTGGAACAGCTTCTCTATAATCATCTACTGTTATCTCAATATTACACTTGCTTAATTTTTCAAGTACTTCCTCTTTTGGTACAACTGTACCATTAGTTACAGTTCTTAAAGTTCCGATTTTGTGTCCGTAATTTGTATCAATGTATTCTATCAAATCAGCTGTATGCTTATATAACATTGGCTCTCCACCGCTGACATGAAACAACATAATATAATCTACACACGAGAAGAACAAGTCTACATCCTTTATAAGTTGCTCCCATTCCCTGACGTAAAACTTTTTAGCATAAGGATTAAAATTAAGGCAATACTTGCAATTAAGATTGCATATTGTACTTGGCAAAAAGGAAATACTTGAGAAATACACCTTATCGTATTTGTACACATTATATACTGATATAAATTCTTCTATTAAGAAATAATCTACATTATGTACTTTTCCAGACTTTAACAGCTGCTCTACTGGCTCCACTCTTGCAATCTGTGACATGGTTAATATAATAGCCTCATCATCCTTAAGCTTAACCTCATCAAAGGCATAACACTTTATTCCCTCTATAACAGTTCCGATTTTATCAGAACTGTTATCTATAAATCCGATAATGTTTATCTCGTTTTTGAACATTGCTAAAAATTGATGCCCATAGTCACCTGCTCCAAATAAATAATACTTGGTCTTCTTTTCTATATTTTTGTACATCTCATCATATTCATGACCTTTATTCTTCCATTTCATTGAACGTGTCTCCTATGCCATATTCTAAAATATGTTTATATCTTAATATTCTTTCCGGATAAGACTGGTTTAACGATATATACTCATCTTCATACTTTCTCATTATATTTTGACAATATAACAATGCCTCACCATCATTCTGCCTATATGCCAGCTCTGCCACATTGCTGCTATGATATGCCAAAAACCTTTTTACATATCCAAGCACATCATCCAATACATCATTCTTTTCAAACAAATCAATTACAATAAGATATGATTTTATCCAATCCAATCTCTTTTTTATATTTTCCGTATGACATCCGGATTTGCTTCTCTGATAATAGTGGTACATCCCTCTCGGAATATAAACAGCTTTCTTACAATTCAATGCAGCTTTTGCAAGATATATAACATCTCCCCCCAGCTGAATATCCTCATCAAACAACAGCATATCGCCATTTGCCGTTGTCAATACTTTTCTCTTGTATAGCTTATCCCACATATAAGCAAATCCCTGATAGCTATCTCGCTCGTATATGTATCGTAACAGCTTATCTCTATCAAAGGCTCCTGCCTCTACCTCTTTTAAATTCACAGCCTCTTTTTCTTCATTATCATATGAATTGAACCAACTTGCAGCCGCCATATCGACATCATTTTCTTCCATGGCTTTGACAAGCGTCTCATACATATCTTTTTCTATCCAGTCATCACAATCCATAAAGCCAATGTAGTCACCTGTACTTCTCAATAGCCCTGCATTCCTTGCTGAACTTTCTCCTCCATTTTCTCTATGAATTATGACAAATCGCTCATCATCCGCATATTCGTCCACTATTCTCTCTGAGCCATCTGTAGAACCATCATCTACACATATTATCTCAAGATTTGTATATGTCTGATTTTTTACACTGTCAAGACATCTTCTAAGATATGAAGCTGTATTATATACAGGGATTATTATCGATACCTTTTTCATATCACATACCACCATGTTTCATTATTGCTTCCGCCAGCTTCTCACTCGCATCACCATTAAACACAAGTCCCATCTTTTCATGGAACAAGTCTAATCTCTCATCATACTCATCCTGATTAAACTCCATAATATCTTCTTCCAGCTGCTCATTATCACTTGCAATCGGAAACGGAAATCTCACATCCATCTTTGGTGTGAACTGCTTATTATTTCCTACGTCATGCCTTGGCTCAGTAGCTATATTCCACATCAGGGCACCTCTGTCTTTTGCATATTTCTGTATATCATCTGCATATATAAATACCGGAATATGTGCAAAACCAGCCTCAAAACATGCACTTGAATAGTCTGTGATATATGCATCCATTCCCGCCAATATTTCATACATATCATCGGCTTGACTTTCGTCTATTAGTCTATTCTGTATTTCCGGATTCTTGTACTCGCTAAATGTCGGTGCCAATTGTGGATGAACCCTTATACACACATACCACTCGCCACCAAACTTTGTTTCCAAATCCTTTATAAGCCTTTTAAAATCTATACTCCATATTTCAGAGTATACACTTCGTACACCATTCTTCGCACCTTCTCTGAATGTTGGTGCGAACATAACTACCTTTGCATTATCCGGCAAATTATGTCTTTTATGGAACATATCCTTATATTTTGTCCTATCACCATATAACACATCACATCTCGGCGCCCCTGTTTTCAAATATGTGCCTTCATATACTAAAGCCTTATCAAAAGTCTGCTCACACCAATCTGAGTCAATAACCAAATCATCTATCATGTCAGAATCATTTTTACTTACAAGGTATGCCATTTCCGAAAAACCTTTTCCTCGCAATAACCCGGTACACTTTATGCCAATTGTATAATGATTAACATTAAGGTAATACTGTCCTTTTCTTTTACATGTACCAAATGGTTTCCTGTAATTATCAATCCACACCTTTGATCTGCTCAGCCAATATGCTCTGCTCCACAAAGTATTAGGCACCTTCTTTATATAGTCCGGAAACTCTTTGTTCATGTCATTGACAAACCATACAAATTCATATTCCGGATTCATTTCATGAAGTTTTTTTACAAGTGGCTTCGCATTACAGCCAAATCCACCTTTTCCCTCAAATGTACATATGCTTATAAGATTCCTTTTCACCGGGAAAATACGGCAAAGATAAAAACATATTTTTTCTCTAAATGCTTTTCTGCATCGTCTTTTTATATATTTTATTTCTTTTGGGTCTGTTGCAATTGTATGTTCCAATTTATTTAGCCTCAAGTATTTCCGTTTAATCTAAAAAAGCCCTGCACAAATGCAGGGCTCATACACCAACCGTTTCCGATTCTCCGATATATCTTTCAAGCGACTCCATTCGCACGTTAACAATTAAATCCATTTAATTACTGTTTATATCGGCCAATTTTTCATTGAACTTAACACTATATTGCAAACTTACCGATTTTTCCTACAAACTTTTGACCTATTCCGCAGGTATTTTAGACATTTAGGCTATATTCTCCACCATATCCTCACCAATCGCCATTATCGTCCGAAGCACTTCCTCTCTTGCGCCTCTAGGGAAGCTGTTCACACAAGGGAATGTCTCAAAGCTAAGTGTTCCGTCAAAACCTATCTCACTCAGAGCTTTGCAGAAATCCCCCCAGTCCACACCGTCATCCGGCTTTGTACCGAAGGTGTACGGCATCTGGTGCAGGTCACCGATTGCGTCATTTTCATGCATATGCAGGATTTTAAGCCTGCTGCCGATTTGTCTGATATAGTCGGCCGGCTCTCTGTGGGTCAGCTCCATATGACCTGTATCCAGACAGCAGCCAAACAGCTCTTCGCCTGCCAGTTGGTTGAGCACGTCCACGTACCACGCGGCTTCTGTCGGATTGGCGCAGGTTCCCTCTGTGATTCTGGCACCGACACTCTCATACAGGTTTTCCACACATACGCCCACATGGTGCTCCTTTAGCATAGGGATAATGGATTGGAAATACTGCAGGTTCATCGCCTGCTCTGCTTCAAGATCGTATTTGTATTGAAGCTTGAAGGGGTGCATTACCACCCACGGTATCTGCATCCGGCCCGCGATTGCTATGCTCTTTGGGATTACGACCTTTTGCATGTAGTCGGTCACATCTGCTCTTGTTGGCACCAGAATCGGGTACGGTGCGTGCATCTGTGATGGCTTTATGCCGTATTTCTCAAACATCTTTCTGTATTCCTCAAAATATGAAAGCAGGCTTTCTAAGTCATTATTAAAGAATGTGTTGATTCGGCCTGCGTACACGTCTGAGTTTTTGAGAAATGTATCCAGATTAAAGTCTACTCTCTCAAAGCCTGCTGCAGCTATGAGCGCTATGCCCTTTTCCAGTCCCATTTCAGGTAATATTCCTTTTGTCTGTACTCCTACTTTTATCATAATGTGTTTCCTCATCTATATCAATTATCTGTCATAATTCCGGTCAGCTCTTTTTATCATACACTCTTTCTTATAAAAGCATATGCCATACTGTATAATGTCTGTATATCCTAATAAAGCCTTTTAATCTATACAAAATATTGGTCGTGAAATTCTTCGTATTCTACACCCATCTCGCGAAGCTGTGCGCCGATTGCATCGTAATACATGCAGCATATGACTACATTTCGCTCCTCTGGCGGGACTGTCAGTATCTCCTGCGGGCTCTTGACAGATACTCCGAGCACTTCGGTGCCCCATCTGCTCTGTCCGTTGTCCACAGCAAAGTATGGTGGATATTTTTCCCCGAACACACGCATATAGTCGGTGAGCATCTGGCCTGCTCCAAAGAGTATGAGCTTTTTGTCCGGCTTATTCAGCACTCTCTCCGCAAATGTGTACTGACTCTCCCAATCCTCTGCAATCGCATGCATCAGACGTATATACTGCGCCTGCAATTTTTCCGGGCATCTGCCAAACAGACCTGTTGTATCAAATATCATCCAGCCGCCAAATTCCATGTGAATCAGCTCCTGCACTATGTGATACCAGTCTGTCACGAGGTCACCTCTGCCTTTGGTGAAGGTATATGGCATCTGCTTATCATTCCTTGTGCCGCCGTTATCATTGGCATGTATCGCACACAGATAATCCTTGCACTGATATATCTGACTCCTGATATTTTTTGCCAGAAGATTTCCATAGCCTATGTTATAGCATATTCCAACCATTGGCTCTTCACACAGGCGATTGCAATACTGTGCTGTTTTCATCAGGTCTGATACGTCCGAGTATGCGTTGTGTATATATCCGGTCTCATCATCGCCTCTGCAGCCGTTTTCCAGAAATATTGGTATCTTGTAGTCTGATATCATCATGGCACATTCCTCGACTACATTTTCGAGCACCTCCGGCTCGCAGTTCATGGTAGACAGCACTACATAGTGCCCCTGATATTTCCTGCAGGTTTCCAGCACGTCGTACAGCTTGTCCGGTGTCAGTCCGTGCAGCTCACATATCAGTCCCGATACCATCAGAATGCGGTTGTCTCCCGACTTTTTCTTATAGGTGGGCAGTGCATTATTTGCCAGCACCTCATATGGTATCTCTGCATATGAGAAGCCGCCCTCTGCAATTGCCTCCAGGCTAAGCGGTGCCCGGTATTGTATTCCTTTTAGCATTTTTTTCTCCTGTTTCCTTACAAATATTTGTCTGCCACATTGGTAAAGATGTCTGTCACACCCCAAAATGCAAACTCTCGCAAATCCTGTTTAGTCGTTCTGTTATTGTTGTGATAAAGCTTTTCTATTCCATTCCACGCCCTGACCGGCTTTCCCTGCCAGCGCTCAGGCAGTTCGCAATCCAGCTCTCCTATATCCGGGTGCAGCGCATCTGTCTTTGCATAATCGCCCCATTTGATGCAATCACTGAGCCTTCCTGCCAGCATTCCTGTCTCACACGCCGGGTCTATTTCCTTCATTTTCTTTACGGATTCTGCCCAGAAGGATGAGTACACTATGTATTTTTCCATTCCGTGCTTTTTGACCAGGTCATAGGTTTTCTGCTCTATACCCTCATAGTGAATTACGCTTGTTTTTAGCTCGACATTGATTTTCAGGCCGTCTTTCTCGCAGTATGGCTTTAACAGCTCGAGCACCTCTTCAAAGGTTGGTATCTGTATATATTTTCTATCACAATTGAATTTTTTCGTGTCACGTATCGCTATATGCTTCAGCTCATCAAGTGTATAGTCTGTCAGCCTGCCCTTTGCATCTGTCACGCGGTCAAGCGTCTCATCGTGAAATACCATGACTTCTCCGTCCTTTGATAGCTGCACATCAAGCTCGATTCCCTTTATTCCCGGAACCTGCGCCGCCTTTTCGTATGCGAGCAGTGTGTTCTCAGGATACTCTGTGGAGAGGCCTCTATGTGCCCATATTCCGACACTTTCGCGCTCTTTTTCTGTTGCTTTTCTTCTCGTTGCCACGCTTGTGCCCAAAAACTGCTCCATGACATCTATCGTGGCAAGTGTCTCTTCCTCTGTGACGCCTGCTCCTATCGGATCACCCTTGCAATCCTCTATAAAACCTACAATTTCATATACCAGCCCTGCTCCTATGAAGTCATCATCATATACATCTTTCTTTGTCGGATCCTCATAGCGCACTTCAAATTTCTTTGTAAGCCACCAGGGTGATTCTGCGAGAATATAGCCCTTAGTTCCTGATATCAATAGCTGCCCCTCAGACTTCACGCCTAGTCCCATCTTGGCTGTTGCCATGCCATTTTCATATGTAAAGTACAGCTTGGTGTATTTGTCCACACCGTTCGGCGCATTGATTGCCTGAACCCGCAGGTTTATATAGTCACAGCCCATCAGCTTAAATATCGGAAGCATGCAATAAGTGCCAAGTTCTGTGACACTGCCTCCGCTCTCTATATCCGTGAGTTCCCGGCCGCAGGTGCTCTCCAGCTTTGTAAAAGCTGCTTCCACATCGCATATCTCTCCTATTACTCCGCTTTTTGCAACCTCTAAAAGCTTCAAAAAGCCCGGACAGTATGCTGTTTTGACTGCCTCGCGAAGTATCAGCTTTCTCTCTTTTGCAATCTGAAACAGCTCCTCTGCCTCACTTAACACCAACGTCATCGGCTTTTCGCAAAGCACATGTTTTCCGGCTTCAAGTGCCTTCTTGGCATACTCATAATGTGTCGCATGAGGGGATGCTATATATACGGCATCGCAGCCTTCTAATAATTGTGCGAGGTCTGAGGTTGCTATTGGTCTGTCTGCATTTTTATCATCTGTGCAAATATCTTCTATAAAGCGCTCTGCACTTTTGCTGTGCGGATTGTATACGCAGGATAAATTGGCTTCCTCTACCATTTTCATATCCTGCACAAAACGGTGTGCTATTCTGCCGGTGCCGATTATGCCTATTTTGATTTTTGATTTTTCCATATACCTATCCTCTATATTACGTCAAGTTCTTTTAATATATCTACAACATCCGTCATAGGATTGCATGCAGCGTCTCCCCACTTAATTCCTATAGACTCATAATGCACCATCAGCTTTTCTACATTTTTCACAGCCATCTCCAATCTAGGTCTAATAATTTCTGATATGTACATATTTTCCTCATACCCCGAAATATACTTTCCTAATTCTTTCTTCGGTTCTCTTCCATCCTTAAATTGATGTGTGGTATATATAAAATGCATAATAAACCATACTTCAATACATGGATTAGACACAATAAATTGAATATTCTTGGATGTCTCCTGCAATTTCTTTACTAATTTTATCTTTTGCAGACTACAATCCATATCCAATACAATATATGCTTTATCTCCATTTGATACTGATAACTCATATCTTTTCCATGCATTTTCCATTGATTTGAGCATTCCTGCCGGATCTGTATCAAGCCCCGTATTCACATACTGAATGGAATATTTACCATGTTGTTCCTGAAAAGAAAGAAAATACTGCTTCTCAGTCTTATTTTTTCCTTCACCTGTAAAAATCATAATAGGCCTCTTTTTACGGGTAATATTATTCCTCTTTTTCTTTTGAAATTTTCTATCTGCCAATCACAGTACCTCCCCTGCCCTTAGAAACGGAATTGCTCCATACCTTCCCATCAAATACCCTTTTTCAATGTTTTCTGTCTTACGGACAGAAAATTCGTCAAGGGAATACAAATCAGTTACTCCACTTTTTGCATCCTTCTCTGTAAAGTAAATCTGATCTCTTCGAAACATATCTAATGACAAAATGCCAGTCTCATGTGTTGTCACAATTAACTGGGCTCCATTTTTGTTTACTTGCGAATCTCTAAACAAATTAATTATAAATTTCACAATACTTGGATGCATGCTTTTATCAATTTCATCAAGAATTATAGTCTTGCCTTTTTCGAATGCATCCCTCAACAATGGACCATAGTAAAACAGTAACTGCGTTCCCATTGATTCTTCCTGAAGTGTAAGTGAAAATACCTTTTCTTCTCCATTTTCAGCTACAACAGTATGACCTGTTGTTATTTCAACATCATTTCGTTTTCCCTCTTTTGTATCAAGCTCTATACTGCTAATGTTAATATCAGCCTGTTTTAGTAATTCCCTTGTAAAGTCTATATATTCCTTACTCTCATCTGCCTGATATCTGTCAAATGCAACATTGCTCAACTCCTGTACTTCCGTAAATGTATCAATTGATTTTGCTAACCATTCAAACGGAACCTTTGTGCATTCCACATTCCACGTTGTGGCCGTTGCCAGAAATAATTTATTAGATGTATTCATCTGATATGCAGCATCAAGCTTTACCTTATATAACCTATTAAATTTAGGTTCTTCATTCTCTATCAAATCAAATATTAGGGTTGGTTTTGATGTATTGTAGCAGTACAGATACTCTTCAATAATCCTTTCCTTTGTTGCACTAAAACCATAAATATACTTCTTCTCATCTCCAGCAACAAATGTAAACTCGAAAGATGTAGGTTTATTGTGCGACTCGAAATCCAGTTTAAACGGCACTACCGGCAATTCATCTATAATCTGCACATTATTTGAATTTCTAATCATGTTTAGAGCAACCGTAATAGCCTTAAACAAACTACTCTTTCCCGAAGCATTTGCCCCATAAATCGTCACAGTATTAACGGACTTATACTCTCCCTTTGTAATAAGATTCTCTGAATGATTCTTATCTCTTGAAGGTTCCAGACTCAAATACACCTTATCTCTAAGCGATAAAAAATTTTCAACTGTGAACTGTACCAGCATATGCCTGCCCCCCTTTTCCACTCACAATATTGTTTCAATAATATTATTATATGTCTTATATTGTATCACTGCAACAATATTATTCGTGTTTTTGCATTTTTCCTGCATAATCAGCAATAATTTTGTTAATATGTGACATTATTATGCGTTTTGTTCTTTTCCTTCATAAACTCCTCGGTGATGCCTGCCATCGCAATGGCTTCCTCCGCCGTCAGCTTATACCCATGCCTGTCTATTCCATTGATCTTGGACACGAAATCGCTGATTTCATAACGAAATCCCTCTCCCTGGAATGTCGGCTCATAAACCTCAACCTTACCCGGATCCTCATAATGCACCTCAAACCTTCTGGTGAGCCACCATGGTGACGGCGCGAGAATGTATCCGTTGGTTCCTGCTATGACTAGCTGTCCTTCTGATTTGACTGCCACACCGTTTTTGGCTAATGCTGTCGCATTATCGTATTTAAGCGATACCTTTGTGTACACATCAACCCCTGTCTCATCATACAGTATGTCAAAATGCACACTCTTGTAATCATTACCCAGGAGCTTAATCGCAGGCAGAAGCGTATAGCTGCTGAACTCTAAGAAGCTGCCTCCGTAACTGGCGTCCGTTCTTTCTCTGGATTCCTTATCAGCAAGTCTTGTAAAGCAAGCCTCCACGTCACGGATTTCACCTATTTTGCCACTCTTTGCCACATTGAGGAGCTGTCCAAAGCCCGGACAGTATGCTGTCTTTACCGCCTCCATCAGTACTCTGTTATTTTTCCTTGCATAGCTATATAGCCTCTCTGCCTCTGCCCTGGTAAATCCGACAGGCTTCTCGCATAGCACATTTTTGCCATGTTCTAGTGCTTTCTTTGCATATTCATAATGAGTCTCATTTGGCGATGCTATATATACCGCATCCACCTGCTCCAGAAATTCTTCATACGAATCACTATAGTTTGGCAAGTCATGTCTGTTCCCAAAGGCATACTTTTCTTTCAATTCCGGATTATAGGTGCAGCGGATATTGATACCGCTGACGTATTTTGCCTCCGCTATGAATCTTGGCACTATTCGTCCTGTGCCCACTATTCCCACATTTATGATTTTGAACTTACTTTTCCTGATCATAGTTGAGGAAATGTCCGGGGTTCGTTCCAGATAAACTACCTTACAAAACTGCTTTAAGTAATCAAAAGTACCAACCCAGTCAGAGCCTACTGTAAAGATATCAGCCCCGTATTTTTGTATGTCCTCTATCTTTTGTCCGTCATGATCCTCTATTATGATTTCATCGGCAAAGCCTGTCCTTCTGACATTCTCTATCCTGTCCATGATAGAATCCACTACATTAACCTTGCCTCTGGCCTCGTCAAAGTGCTCTGTGGTGACTCCGACTATCAGATAGTCTCCAAGAGCCTTTGCCCGCTGTAAGAGTTTGTAGTGACCCTCGTGGAACAGGTCGAATGTTCCGTATGTTATTACCTTTTTCATAAATTCCTCCATGAATTTATATAACTGTTCCATCAGTTATAAATCTTGATTTATTGCAAAGCAGACTTCACTTTCATGTCAATGAGCTGCTCCATCAATTCATCTGAAATTTTCTGATTAAATTCCTGTTCCATGACTTCCTTCAGACCAAGCATCTGCTCTTTGTAGAATGGGTAGTCGTGCGCGACAAGTCTTCTTGGTGTCATATACTCATCTCCATATTTAATACGTAATAATCCGTCATAGCCTACCGGAACAGGAATGGTAGTGTTTTCAAATGGCATCTCGATTGTTTCCTCGTACCATGCCCTTTTAGCATGATAATCCCAGCCATTGGCCAAATCAATCATTGACGTAACCTCATCTGTCTCCTCATCCATATATCTACTGCATAGTATATCATATATCTTCTTTAATTCATGCACTAAACGATTATTATAATCAATCTGGATTCCAAATGTTTTTTCAATTCTATTCATCAATTCCATCACATCATCACTATATGGCGGTTCACTTGGAACACTTGAAGATGCTTTTAGTACAAACTGTAAAGCCAGTATTTGTTCTTCCAGATTTTTCTTATTCTCAGTAATATTATCTATCGGAAATATATCTATTCCAACCACATATGGACATCCAGCAAACTGTTTCAAAAAATCTCTTTCAAAATTCATATGCCTGCCATTTATAATCCTCGCCTTTATTATATCATCTGTCGGATCACTATACACACTTTTTATTTCATATGGTTTTTTTAAAATTGCAGGTGCCTCTTTCAAAAAACACATATAATCCCGGCGAAGCATTCCTATATCCATATCGTCATCCCATGGAATAAAGCCATGATGCCTTACAGCTCCAAGTAAAGTTCCCCAATCTGCATAAAAACAAATATGTAGTTGCTCACATACACGCCTAACCTCTTTAAGTACCTCTAACTGCGCTGACCATACATTTTTCATCATAGGCGAAATTTCAAAATCGTTAATATCCTGCATCTCTACTTCTCCATAATTTCTTTATATCCTATCGGCACCGGTATTGTAATCTCAGAAAATTTCATCTCTATTGCACCATCAAACCACTTTCTATTATAGCATTTATCTACATCTTTCTGAAGCTCTGATGATATTCTCACGCTTTCACACTCCCCACGATATCCACCCGCTGTACAATCTGCTGCCTTGACAAATTCTCTGCACAAATTATTCTTGATGTCAATATCTACCTGAGCCAGTCTCTTCCACTCATCTACAATGCCAATTACCTCATCTGTATATGGTGGCTGTTTCGGCATACTTTTGGCTGTTGTGAGCAGATTCTGTACCAGCATTTTACGAATATCTTCCCTATTTTTTTCTTCTGAAAGGTTATCTATAGCTGATATGTATATTCCTACCTTCTCTTTGCAACCATGAAATCTTTCTGCAAATTCATTCTCATCACACAAATAGCTGTCTGAAAATACATAACATCTCATATCCTCGTATTCTTCATAGGAATATACGTTTCTGTAATCAAACCACGGTCCCAGTTCTTTCTGAAGAATAACAAGAAAATTCATATAATCCGGTCTTGCTATTGCCAAATTTATCTCATTTGATTCCGGCAAAAAGTCATTTTTTTCTGCAACACCTTTTAATGTATCGCCAACGGCAAAAATTGTAATATTGTGCTTATCGCATATTCTCTTTACCTCAAGATACACCTCAAGCTGTGCGGCTCTTGCTCTTTTTTGCACCTCTGTAACTTCAATTCCATTGACACTCTCAGCTTCAAAATATTCTTTCTTTAAAGATAATTTTGGCTTAGCGCTTTTATGTAAAAACTCATGATAATAATCAATAGCTATCTCATGCACATATTTTTCTACTTCATCCTCACTCTGTTTTTTAGCCTTTGCAACCTCTTCGATAGCTTTATCATAGAACGGATAACCATGTCCGGCACCTTTGTTAATCGGGGTCATATAATCATCGCCATATTTTTTTCGCAATAGCATGTCATATCCCTGTGGAACAGGTATTGTGGTATTCTCAAATGGCATCCTTATAGATTTTGCGTATACTTCTCTCGGAATATAATAATCCCAGCCACAGCCTAAAAGCTGCATCTGTGCCAGATAATCTGCATCCGAATCCCCATATAACCCAGATACTTCGTCACGCAAAATAAGTAATTCCTGATTTGTCGGATTGGGCTGTTCAAATTCCACATGTGTCATCTGCTTTATCTTTTCTATTGAAATCATTTCTGCCTTTACACAATCTGCATATTCTTTGCTTAGCGGAGTATGATTTTCTTTTTCAGCCCTTATATTGATTACCAGAGAGATTGTTCTGAGAACTTCAATCTGCTCTTCCTCCAATGCTTTATCTCTTGGCACATAATCCACTAGGAAAATATCCACTCCCGCCGTAAATGGGAATCCATAATACTCCTTTATCTCACTTCTCTTTACGGTGAACGCCGCTACATTTACCACTTTATCTGCACATTCTCCTCTGGTGTCATCCGTATATGCATTGAGCAGTACTACCTCATCTTTATATTGGTCTATTACATCACAAAACCTCCTGTAATCATCTCTGATCATACATATATCAATATCATCATCCCACGGTATATAGCCCTTGTGTCTGACTGCACCAAGCAGTGTTCCCCAGTCTGCGAAGTATTTGATATTATTTTCCCTGCAAATTCTATCCACAATATTCAACACGTAAATATTTGCTGCCCATGCATTTTTCATCATCGGCTCTATGACAAATCCGTTCCTCTCTTCACGTTCAAAAAAATCCGGTTTAAATTCTAATCTTTCATTTTCCATAGTTGTCACTTCCTGTTGAACTTTTTCTTTAACTGTCACGTTTGAACTAATCCAGTTTGCATATTCCGGTGTATTTAATATATCCTTGACTGCACCTTCTGTTGCACCTGTTGTCAGTTTTTTCATTAGCTTTTCCCTGTTTTCGATGAGTCCTGCTGCAATACTATACATCAAAAAATATAGCATATAATCTTTTTCCACAAACGTGGTTCTCATAAGCTGATTTCTGTTGAAAAACATGGGATTTCTACAATATTCCTCATATAATTCCAGTGCCTGCTCTGATATGTCACACAGCTCATTATATTGTTTCGTATTCCAATAAGCATCAACCATATACTGCATAATTCCAAATTTGTCATATGGGCAGAGTGGCTTATGTAAAAATCCGTTTCCCGTCTCTATCAGCTTGTTCCATTCACCCTTTTTCTCCAAACAATATATGATGCTTGAATGACATGCATCCCAGTACTCTGAATTGCTTGTCATTTTTATTGCCTTCTGCGCCAGGCTGATTGAAGTATCCCAATCCTTTACAGTATACGGATTGATAACCATCTGATACTGCATCCTCATATCCTCAGGATGTTCCAGACACTCAGCTTCCAACAGCTTTTGATTTCTGATATGCTTCTTCATCATCTGTGCCTCATCCTCATAGCAATAACCAAAATGATGCGCTATTGCATAAAGCTGTTTTTTCTCCTTTATGTCCATGTCTGTATATGCTTCATGCACGCGATGCTCAAAATGAAGCTTAGGATTGATTCGCAAAATTCTGTCAACCACAGCATCACTGTATCTTTTACCTGATTTTTCCATATAGTTGCGTTGTATATAACATGCCACATTATAGTTTTTTTCTTCACCTGACATTAAAAAATCTGATATAGCTGTCGTATCCTCAAACCATTCGTCATCATCAATATACAGAAACCACTGTCCTCTTGCTTTATGCAATCCTGCATTTCTCGCTGCCGAGAAATCATCACACCATTTGAAATCTATTATATTGTCTGTATACTCTTCCAACAGCTTGCGAAGCTTTTCGGTCACTCCTGTATCTGTCAGTATCAGCTCTGACGGAACTGCCGAAAGCAACGGCTTTACTGAATCCAGACAACGTTTCACATTGTCATAATTATTTGATATCAAAATAGAAATTGTTAAAACGATCTGTTTATCTTTCTTCATCTATCTTCCCCAGCATTTCCTGTAATCTCTTTTCATAGGTATGGTCTTTAAGCATAATATCATATGCATTATTTTTTATTTTTTCTCTTTCAGATGCATGATGCAAATAATAGTCGCACTTTTCTATTGCTTCATCTATACTGCCGTACAGCTCCATGTGTACTCCCGGCTCAAAGTGTCTGAAAAAATCCTCCTGATAATTCGAGAGCAAAAAACCTCCACAGCCCATAATGTCCATTGCTCTCAACGGAATGCCGTTTTTTATGCTTCGTCTCGTGTCGTTGAGATTAATCTTTGCTATTTTGAACAGCTTGGGCATTTCATCATCATACGAGACCGTTCCGCAATGTCTGACATTGGATATCATACTTTGTTTATAAGTATAAAAATTTACATCAAAATGACATCCCAGCATATATAACAGCTCCACCCTGTTTATAGTAGCTAATTTCCGTGACAAGAATACATCCGAATACACTTCTCTTTCTGTCAGAAGTGAATCCTCCGGCAAAAGCTTCGCCGCAATCTTTCTGAACTGCTCCACAATTTCAGGAGTCAGTGCCTCCGCCATGAAATTATATCCATAAACCAGCTTCTGGCTATTCAAAAGTCCTTCCAAAAAACCCGTGAAATAGTCATTGTCAGCTCTTGCTATCATTGTGCTGTAATAATCTGTCCCCTCATTGTACAATGAGCCCATGAACTCGACATCACAATCAAAACTCTTCCTATCAGCTTCATCTATGGCTACACCGCCCACTCTCTTCACATTCACAGCCATTGGCGCATAATATATATGCTCCACACCTCTTGAACGAAGCTGTGTCACCATGTGTGAGTCAAACGAAAATATATAGTTGCACAAATTCTTCGCGCTCACATGATATGCCGCTGTCTGTGGATTGTCATATATCCACGACGTATAAACGGTATCTGTCTCATTACACGCAATCGACACACTTGGAAAATAATTCATGCTAAAAACCATATCCGGTCGATATATTCCAATGGCCTCCTCAACCGCCTTTGAATATTCTTCATTCACCTCAAACCTGTCCTTTGCAGGACTTGCAATTGTCTTTACCTCATGCCCCAGATTCTTCAATGCACTTTTTACATCTGCACCGCACAATCCGGGCCACTCCACGTACAATATCTTCATCTACTCACTCCACCGAAATATCACAATTTAGAATGATATTTTTCTATTGAAATCATCAAAATATTGCGTACAGGCTCTAAAATTCCTCTTTGTTCTGCATCTTTAAATAAATCCATTACCAGCATATCAAACATTCCTATCTCCTGCAAATAATCCAGATTTAAAGCAATCATTTTGCATCTTGCTTCATAATAACCGCCTCCATCATATGATATGCTCCCACTTGTCTGATAAGCATCCACCAATATCTCCGGCAAAAAGCCTATCTGGGTATTCCATGACACTCTTAATGCAAAATCCCAATCCTCTAACGCTCTTAAAGATATATCAAACCCCCCATTTTCTTTAAATACATCTTTTTTTATAAGCATTGTCGGCGTACCAATCACATTATTAATCAACAATGTGTTTTGTATCCAGCCCTCTCTTTCACCTGTCTGGTGATTTGGCACTACAAGTTCATGTCCATCTAAATAATGATTCAAAAAAGGACAATAAATCATTCCAAAATAAGGAAATTTATTCATATAAACCATCTGTTTTTCAAGCTTATTTTCTCTCCAAACATCATCACTATCCAGAAATGCTATATAATCAAATTTGGCTGCTGACACACCACGATTTCTAGAAGCAGCGGCTCCCATATTTTTCTCATTTTTTATATATGTAATTCGTGAATCGTTAAGCTTCTTTATACTTTCTTTTGTTTCATCCCTCGAGCCATCATCCACTATCACAAGTTCCCAATTATCGTATGTCTGCTTTTGTACTGAGTCTACTGCTCTTAGCAACAATTCAGCTCTGTTGTACGTAGGAATTATTACACTTATACCCGGTTTCTCAAACATAGTCTCTCCATCATATAGATATAAAATAAAAGGAGCCATAGAATTTCTATGACTCCTATAAGTATTGTGTACGAATACCTCACCAGTATTTCCAGTAAACTAAATTACTGAAGGAGTGACAATACTCCCTGTGTTGACTGATTTGCCTGAGCAAGCATTGACTGGCCAGCCTGCTGAAGAATATTATTCTTAGAGTACTTAACCATCTCATCAGCCATATCTGTATCACGGATACGTGACTCAGCAGATGTAACATTCTCAACTACATTGTCAAGGTTGTCGATTGTGTGCTCAAGTCTGTTCTGAACAGCACCAAAGTCTGATCTAAACTCAGAAATCTTCTCGATTGCTGTAGAAATCTTTCCAATCATTGTCTTAGCTGCTGAACTTGATGTGAAAGCTCCAATACTTGCAACTGCATTCTTTAAATCTACTCCCTTGATAGAGATAGTATTCTGAGAAGCCGTTGTGTAACCTACGAAAATACCTACTGTAGAGTTAGAAAGCATCTTCTTGCCGTTGAAATCTGTTGTATCAGCGATACGCTTCATCTCGTCCTGTAAAGCTGTTACCTCATTGCTGATGGATTTAACATCTGTAGAAGAGTTTGTTCCGTTAGCTGCCTGAACTGCTAACTCATTCATTCTCTGGAGCATTGCGTGAACTTCATTTAAAGCACCCTCTGCTGTCTGTACTGCAGATACACCATCCTGAGCGTTTGTAGAAGCTCTGTCGAGACCTCTGATCTGCTTTCTCATCTTCTCAGAAATTGAAAGTCCTGCTGCATCATCTGCTGCACGGTTAATCTTGTATCCTGAAGAAAGCTTCTCTGTGTTCTTTGCTGCCTGTCCTGCTGTGATGTTAAGTGTACGGCTAGCGTTCATAGCCTGCATGTTGTGTTGTACTACCATATTATTTTCCTCCTTGAAATTAATCTGTCTTCCATGACAGATAATAAATAAATTGTTTTCCGCTTCCGCCGGGACGTACACTCCGCGGTTTCCGCTGTGGGGTACTTTTTTCTTACCCTTGTAACTTATATATCGGAACTTATCCCCGATACTTTATAGTAAAAATAAAATTTTTTAATCTTATTTTTTGCTATCCCAGAATTGAGGCTCTGCTGTATTCATCTTCATCATATTCTGATAGTAGGTGCTCACAGCCTTGCCGCTTTGCTTTACTTCCCTGATTTTGCTGCGTATGCCGCTGAATTGTTTCTTGGCCTTTTCCTTATTGCGTGCCTCTGTTGCCTGTATCTGCACACTCCGGTCTGTAATCTCCCGTATCAGCTCCTGCATATGGTGTATCTGCTCCTTATACTGTTCACGGTTGCTGTCCAGCTCCACCTTCACACGCTCAAACAGCATATCAAAGCCCTCATCCAGCTCCGAAAGCTTTTCTATCAGACCGGCCTTTTTGTCCACATTTGCCTCGAACTCGTCGGGCATCATGTTTTCATCATCCAGTATGTCAGACTGCTCCATACACAGCAGCTGCAATTGTCTGAGGATATCTGCCTTTTTGACCAGACTGTCCTCCATAATAGCCAGATAACTTTTATTCAACATATGTGTCCTTTCCGTTGCCTCTTTAAGCTATGGCTGTCCCGTTTTTTGTCTTTTGCATGACTTCCTTCCAGGCATCCCTCATCTCGCGCAGGTGCCTGAGCACCTCCTCAAGTATCTCTGCATCCTTCTTCATATTGGCCTTAATCAGCCGCTTCATAAGATAACTGTATACTCTGTCAAAGTCCTTTGCCACCGGATACTTGAAATCAAGTGTCCCCTGAAACTCTCCTATGATTTTCTCAGCCTTTTGTATATTGATGTTGGCTTTCTTATAGTCATTTTTCTCGATTGCCTCGATAGCTATATTGCAGAACTTTATTGCTCCGTCATACAGCATCAGTGTCAGCTCTGCCGGTGATGCTGTTGTTATTTTGTTTTTAGCGTATGCGCTATATGCGTTTGCAGGTATCATACCTTGCCTCCCCGTTATCCTAGCATTGATGTTATTGAAGATGTTGCGCTCTGCATCTTGGCAAGCTGTGTCTCCATGGTCGAAAACTGCTTGTAATATCTATCCTCCAGATCAGATATCTTGGTCTCCCACTCTTTTATCTCTTTGGTGTAGTTGCTGTACTCCCTGGTCATCTGCTTGTCATTGTAGATGGTATATGCGCTGCTCAGCGTTGTGGACTTCATCTTACTGTCGAGTGCTGAATAGAGACCTGAGGTGAGCTGCTTCATAAATGCCTCCAGATCCTCAGGATTGTTATTTATCATATCCATAAGCTTGTCAGTATTGCCGGATGTAATGGTATCGTCCTCATCTCCATCTATATGGTATGCATACTGCTCATTCTTGGCTGCATTCAAATAACCCTGAGTGTGGATTCCGAAGCTGCTAAGCGAATATGATTTGCCATTTATAGTGTAGCTCTTCATCATTGCTGTGGTCATGGCGTTCATGACTCCGCCCACAGTGCTGTCATTTCGTAGAATGGCATCCTTTATCTTGGTCTCCCATTTCTCTACCTCTTTGTCTGACATGCTTTCCTTTTCATCATCTGTCAATGGCTCATAGCCCTTTGCAGAATCTGCATTGTAAAGGCTTGTCAGCTCATTAATAATACTGTTGTAGTCCGTCAGGAAATCCTTTATCTTGTCATATATTCCCTGCGTATCAGTATCTGTGTTGATAGATAATGTCTCACCATCTGCCGTCTTTGCCGTTGCCTTGATTGTAAGTCCGTTGATGTTGAACACGTTGGAGCTTGATGTGAAATCTGCTTTGTTTAATGTGATTTTGGCATCCTGTGCATCTACACGGCTTGCGCCCACACTTATCGGAATATCTTTAGAGCCGTTTGCCAGCTTTTCTACCATATCGCGGGCATTGGTAACCTGCTTAGCGTATTTGTCTGCGATAGCCGCAAGGTCATCCTCTGTCTTGCCGGAGTAGTCCTTGATATCCCAATAGCCGTTGTCTTCATCTGCGATTACAGCATCGTTTGCTTCCTTTTCCTTCGGTATCTCCTCAAGTCTTGTCTTTGCCTCTGCTCTTTTATCCTCTGACAGATAGTATGCTTTCTTATCATCATCTGTGTATATTGCATTATCATCTACGGCAATGACTGTCTTTATGTTGTTGCTGAGTGCTTCGAGCTTTGTGGAATCTTCCTTTGTCTCTCCATCATCGCCGGTTGTCTCCGTGATAAGGCCTGTGGATTTGGCAAGCTCATTTACCTTTTTATCATATGCAGTCCAGCCTGCAGCATCTTTGACATCATATATTTCCTTAACCTCGCCGGTCTGATCGTTTACATATGTGTATTTGCTGCTGCTCTGCTTAAGCAGATTGGCAAGCTGTTCTCTTTCTGCTTTCTTGTTGGCATTTGTATCATCGCCATCCAGATACTTATTGACTGCATCCTTTGCGTCTGAATATGCTATTTTGGCATTTAAGTCTTTTTCCTCAAGGGCAAGCTTTGTATTGCCCTCGTAGGCATTCTGCAGATTTTTAAGTGTCTGCAATATTGAGGTTTTGGACTCTGAATAGCTTCCGGTGTCATCATTCTTCGCATAGGAAGCCATCTTGTTATAATTCTCAATATCTGACTTGGACATCACACTGAGGCCTGCTGCATTAAGCGCCTTGAGGCCTGTCATGTCTGCTCCGGTGAGTGAGAAATCATTTTCTTTTCCTGTTTCCTTTGCACTGACAAAGATTCGACCATTTTTATCATCAAAGCTCGCGTTAAGTCCTGCGTCTTTGAGTTTGCTGACTAAATCATCAACAGTAGTTGAACCGCTTACATCTATATCCTTCTTTGATGAACCGATGGTGACTGATATGCTGGTATCTGCACCGTCATAGCCAAGCTCCTTGAGCATGGTCTTACCGGTGGTACCTTTTTTGAGCTCGCCTCCTGTCAGATATCCTGATGTGGCAAGCTGTTTTATCTGCAGTGTCTGGATTCCGTTTACCGCTGTATTGCTGGCTGTCACCTGTGCCTTGGTGGTATCGGACACTGTGGTTTTCTTCATATTGTATGCACCCGAAAATCGCAGATTTCCAACCTTACTGTACAGTCCATATACCTTTGTATTTAATGATTTGAAGGCATCCTGCTTCCACTGGAGCTTCGTCTGTGCCTTTTGGAGTTTTTCTTTCTTAGATACCTGGGTAGATACCATTGCCTGTACAAGTGTATCTGTGTCCAGTCCTGATACCATTCCTGATGCTCTTATTCCTGATGACATATTTGCCTCCTATCTCTTCTCATCTACCATGAGTCCTGCCATCTCCCAGACCTTCGCTATCATGTCGAGTGTCTTCTCCGGCGGGAACTCTTTGATGACTTCTTTTGTCTTTTTGTCTATTATCTTTATTGTGATGCGGTTTGTCTTGTCATGGATACCGAACACTGCCTCTGACTGGCCGTCTACGGCTCTTTTGTTGATGTCATCCACGGCCTTTTTAAGCTGCATGTTTTTCTCATTCTGCTTTTGTGCAGCAAGCTGTGCCTGGCTCTGGCTGCCGGCCTCGCCTGATGTGTCCCCGCTTGCTTCCTTTGTGTTCATCGCCTGTGTCTCTTTGGCTACGGTGTCAGATACTATCTGATTGTCTTTGCTGGACACCTCCGCCTTGCTCTGCGACTCTTCCTTTACCTGTGCGGTTGACGTACTTCCCTGATAAACCATGCCCGCACCCTTGATTGCTTCTATTGCCATTTTAAACACCTCCGTGTGATATATGTGTGCAATTGAATCATTACGGTTACATTATGCTGTCTTTCTAGGAATTATATCGGCTGATTCTTTTGAAACTTTATATTGAAAATAAATCTTCTCCGGGGCAAATAAAAAAGGACACAGCCAATATCTAACGTACGCTGTGTCCATGGTTTTTGTTCTATTTGGTTTCTAAAGGTCTTTATTTCTAAAGTCCCTGCGTCATCTTGTAATCTATAAGTGTCATGAGCGATTCCGACTCGATGGCGAGCTGCTCACACTCCTCAATCCACTTATTGTAGGCTTCACTCGCCTCATCCTCAGGCTCCTTTGCTTCGAGCGCCTCCATCATGGCATTGACCTCGGCAAATTCTGCTTTGATATCCTCTAAGAGAGAGTCTTTTGTTGATTTCATGGTTTCCTCCCCATTCTTTATTCCGGCTCATCTTCGTGAGTCCGGTAATTGGCATATTCATATAATTTAGAGCTGTGTTTATCCCATATTTATACTATATTTATACTATATTTATTCCATATTCGAATCGAAGTGTGGTTCAAGCATCTCAAGCTCTGCCACATCTATGCAGTTTGGAATCGTGCCGTCTATTACGTCCTGCTTACACTCTGCGTAGTCAAACCACTTTACAGAGTCGATTTCCTCCTTCTGCACCGTGATATCCGCTTCGTCCACATCGAGCCACAGAAGAAATACCTTGCTTATCTGGTTGTCCAGGAATCTTTCTCCGTGAAACACCTCGTCTGCATGGTGCCTGTGCAGTCCACAGTCGATAAGCTGTTCGGGCTCTATTGTCAGGCCCAGCTCCTCCCTAAGCTCTCTGAGTGCAGACGGTATATAGTCCACACCGGCCGGTATGTGTCCCGCGCTTGATATGTCATAGCAGCCCGGAAAGGAGTCTTTTTCCATGCACCTTTTCTGCAAAAGTATCTGTATGGAATTTCCACGGCGTCTGACTATCCAGACATGCGCAGTCCTATGAAGTATATTGTTTCTGTGCGCCTGCTTGCGCTCTACGGTCTGTCCTGTTGGATTTCCCTGCTCGTCCACTATATCAAAATATTCCATATGAGACTCCTTTCCCGGCTCAATAAAGTGCATTTTTTGAGATATATGATAGCTTATTTCTAATTGAAGTACCTATCCCGGAAATCAAGAATTTCCGGGATGGTTCGGCGGTCGCCGAACTTGAATTTAGCCAGACATAAAATCATGCAAGCACGATTTTACGTCTGCCTTAAATTCAGTACTTCTCGTCGCTTACGTCCTATTCAATAGGTGCTCCTGCCGGCATTGGCTTCTCCGGTGTCAGGAGTGCGAGATTGCCCTCTGCATCCTCTGCGCACAGCAGCATTCCCTCTGATAAAACACCTGCGAGCTTAGCCGGTTTTAAGTTTACGAGAACCATTACCTTCTTGCCTACCATCTCCTCAGGAGAATAGTACTTTCTGATACCTGATACTATCTGCTTTGTCTGGTTTCCAATCTTTACCTGTGAGCAGAGAAGCTTCTTTGACTTCGCAACTGCCTCACATTTTACGATTTCACCAACCTGGAACTGGAGCTTTTCGAAATCATCAAATGTGATTTCTTCCTTTGCTTCCACATCCATCGGCTCAAGGTCTGCACCGTCTGCGGCATTTTCACCTGCGCCACAGCCACATGCTTCCTTACCCTCTACTGCTGCAAGCTTAGCCTGCTCAGCCTCAAACTCTGCCTTTTGTGCTGCCTGAATTTTCTCTACCTCAGGCATCACATCCTCTGCCTTTAATCTGCCGAAGAGAATCTCTGGTTTGTCTGTAACCTTTGTGCCGCTCTCATAGAGACCGAATTGGTCAAGGTCATCGAAATCACGGAGTGTTGTGTTAAGCTGTGCTACAATCTTTTCTGCTGTCTCCGGCAGGAATGAATGCAGAAGGCTTGCTCCGATTGTGATAGACTCTGTGAGGTTGTAAAGCACCTCAGCAAGACGATCCTGCTGTGCCTCGTCCTTTGCAAGCACCCAAGGTGTTGTCTCGTCGATGTATTTGTTGCAGCGGCGGAAAAGTGCGAATACCTCTGTGATGGCATCTGCCACACGAAGTCCTTCCATTTTCTTTGCCACTTTATCTCTTGTGCCGGTAACAACAGCCTTAAGATCTGCATCAATGGCAGTCTGATCTGCATCGCCTGTTGCGCCTGTGCTCTTTACGATGCCGTCAAAGTATTTATTGCTCATGGAAACTGTTCTGTTTACAAGGTTTCCAAGTATGTTTGCAAGATCTGAGTTGAATCTCTCGATTACAAGATCCCATGTGATGATTCCGTCGTTCTCGAATGGCATCTCATGAAGCACAAAGTAACGTGTGGCATCCACGCCGAAAAGTCTGACCATATCGTCTGCGTAGATAACGTTTCCTTTTGACTTACTCATCTTGTCACCGCCCTGAAGCAGCCATGGATGTCCGAATACCTGCTTTGGAAGCGGAAGGTCAAGTGCCATAAGGAAAATAGGCCAGTAAATAGTGTGGAAACGCACGATATCTTTTCCGATAAGGTGTAGATCTGCAGGCCAGTTTTTCTTGAAAAGCTCTGATGATCCGTCAGGATCGTAGCCGATTTTTGTGATATAGTTTGTGAGGGCATCAAGCCATACATACACTACATGCTTTGGATCGAAATCTACCTGAATTCCCCAGCTGAATGATGTTCTCGATACGCAAAGATCCTGAAGTCCCGGAAGCAGGAAGTTGTTCATCATCTCGTTTTTCCTTGAAACCGGCTGGATGAAATCAGGGTGTGTGTTGATATAGTCGATGAGTCTGTCTGCATATTTGCTCATCTTGAAGAAGTATGCCTCCTCCTTCGCAGGCTGTACCTCACGTCCGCAGTCCGGGCATTTTCCGTCCACGAGCTGTGACTCTGTCCAGAATGACTCACATGGTGTACAGTAAAGTCCCTCGTATGAGCCCTTGTAGATGTCGCCCTGATCGTAAAGCTTCTTGAAGATTTTCTTTACACATTTCTCATGGTCCTCATCTGTTGTGCGGACAAAATTGTCATATGATGAATTTACCAGATCCCAGATTTTCTTTACCTCACCTGAAATCTGATCTACATACTCCTTCGGTGAAATTCCGGCTGCCTCAGCCTTTTCCTGGATTTTCTGTCCGTGCTCATCTGTTCCTGTCTGGAAATATACGTCGTATCCCTCTGCTCTCTTGTATCTGGCGATTGCGTCTGCAAGGATGATCTCATATGTGTTTCCGATATGAGGCTTGCCTGATGTGTACGCAATGGCTGTTGTCATGTAATATTTACCTTTGTTTGCCAATTTAGTTTCCTCCTGTTTTTCTCAAAATGCGTATAAATACATAACTTATGCCGTCTGATTTCGCATAAAGCACGTTCTTTATGCTCATCATACTTCTTTTATACGCTAAAAAACGCCTCCTCAGGAGAAAACTCCCAAGAAGACGATTATATCGTGGTACCACTTCTCTTCACGCAGCTATCATAATCATCCGGCATCTTTTGCCGGCTCTGCTGCGCCTCTTTCCGCTATAACAGGCGGTTCCTGTCAGTATCTAGCCAATGGTTCGATACTGCTGCTCCAAAGCCATGTTCCTCCTACTTTAGGTCATCCCCTCTCAGCCTGTGTGGGATTTCTCTGTAAATCTGCCATAAAAGTACTCTCTTTTTCGTCGCTTTTATCTCATACATTTCTAGAGTAGCATGTGGCTTTTAAATTGTCAACTGTTGTAATTCAACAAGAATAAGTTTATCTGTTTTTATCTATTTTAATCTTATTTTACCCTATCGTATAATAATATACGCTGTATATGCCGCATACATTAGCAGCATGATGATGCCCTCGCCTCTTTTTATCTCACGCTTTGTCCATGCCATAATCCACACGATGAGTGAAAATACCACAAGCACTATAATATCTATGATATTTTCCTGTATGAATGCTATCGGGCTGATGGCTGATGCAATTCCGAGCACCATGAGTATGTTGAAAATGCATGAACCGACTGCATTTCCGAGTGCCATATCGACCTCGTTTTTTCTGGCTGCGACTATTGATGTCACAAGCTCCGGAAGCGATGTTCCGATAGATACGATGGTCAGTCCGACGAGTGTCTGGCTCATTCCAAGGTCAATCGCTATGCGGCTTGCACTGTCTACTACGACATCTCCGCCTACTGCGATGCCGACAGCTCCGATTAGAATGAAAATCACTGCTTTTGGCATTGAGATGAGAGGTATCTCATCGACCTCCTTATCTGATGACTGCCTGTTCTGCTTTAATGTGTGTCTGATAAGGTAGAAAATATATCCTGCAAAGCAGCCGAGCAGTATTATTCCGTCCGCTCTGCCGAGTATCATGCCGATTGTTCCCATGACAAGAAGTAAAATGGCACATATCATCGAGAATGGGAAGTCCCTTTTTAAGGATGCTCCGTCCACCACGACCGGTGTCATCAAAGCGCACACACCGATTACTACCATGAGGTTAAATATGTTTGAGCCTGTCACGTTGCTGACTGCAAGCGTATTATTGTGTGCTATGGATGCTGCCACACTGACCGCTGTTTCAGGAAGTGAGGTTCCCATCGCAACAATTGTCAGTCCAATGATAAGCGACGGCACCTTGAAGCGCTTTGCCACGTTTGAGCTGCCCTCCACGAACAGGTCTGCGCCCTTTACCAAAAACACAAAGCCCACTATCAGGCAGAGCAGCACCACTATAAACGGTGCATTATTGATGAAATTTTCCATGTTAATTCCTCCATTTTTTATTTTTGTATTCTATATTATTTCATTTCTTATAGTATCTGAAATGTAATCCCAGCCACAGTTTATGTCATATCATAACACGCTCATTAAAAGCTTATAATTCCCAGGTGCTCAAGCAATATCTTCACGCCTATGAGTATGAGAATGATTCCTCCGGCTATCTCTGATTTCTTTTTATATTTATTGCCGAAAAAGTTTCCGACTATGACTCCGATAATTGAGAGTACGAAGGTTGTAAGTCCGATGATTGCAATAGCCCAGTAGATGTTTAAGCTGTCATAGGTAAATGCAAACATTATTCCGACTGCAAGCGCATCGATGCTTGTCGCAATTGCAAGCAGAAGCATCTCTCCCTGATTGAGCGCCAGGTCTTTTTCCACGACCGCGTCATCATCCTTTTCCTTTACTGCCTCATAAACCATCTTTCCACCGATAAATCCCAGCAGAATGAATGCTATCCAGTGGTCAATGCTTGTGATGTACTTCTCAAACCGTATGCCCAGCATATAGCCGATAAACGGCATGAGCGCCTGAAAGCCTCCGAAATACAGACCGATTGTCAGCGCCTGCTTTCTGTTTACCTTTGTCATTCCAAGTCCCTTGCAGATGGATACTGCGAAGGCGTCCATTGACAAACCTACTCCTATGAGCAGGATTTCGATAAATAATACCATATTTTTCTCCCTTTTGCCTAGTACAGCGAAAATTAAGTTGTTGATACATTGAGCGAGGATGCGGTTTCGAGAGTGCATGTCAAAAAACGCAGGCGTAGCGGGCTACGTCAAGGCTTTTTGGCATGTGCTATCGGAATCACAGACCGGTCAATGTATCAATTACTTATTATTCGCTGTACTAATGTGCGGCGATTAATTTCTCCCGGATAAGCATATGAATGCGTTACTGTTCACACCTAACAGTGTGATCAGCTATGAAAAAATGAGACCCTCGCATGCAGACACGAAACTTTATAAAGCTATAATTTATGTCTTATATAGCTTTATTGTGTGCTGCATACTTGAGTCTCATTCTTTAATGTTTGCCAGGTCTATTGACCGGTCTGTTGACAAACCACGTATATTTAAGAATACGCGAACTACTCCCTCAGAGGTAGTGTGTATTTAATTAATCGCCTTTGCTTCTAAAAAATATATCAAATGACATGGGCTGTGTCAATGTATTTTACTGCTAATTTTTGTAAGTATCAGCTAACTTGGTTACTGTTCACACCTAACAACGTGACCAGCAACGATTTATTTTCTTACCTGTCACTTGACAAATCCATTCTTAAACGGCTATAATATCGTCAATTGAAGCACAATTACATTTCAACAGGCTTTGATGGGAACAAGTACATTTCTGCAATACTTACAGAGAGCTGCCGGCAGGTGAGAGGCGCAAGGAAAACAGATCTGGAATACATCCCGGAGCTTTGCACCGAACGTCATACCGGATGGTTAAATATCGCCGGTTCGATTAATAAGCTGCAACGTATTGGCACACGTTATAGTGCCGGAGTGTTAGCAGAATCGGCTATTTTCACTATATATAATATGTCGAATAATGTGTGACAACTCACGGAGGCATTCCTGTGCGAGCAGGATGCAAATTAAGGTGGTAACGCGAGAAATCCCCCTCGTCCTTAAATGGATGAGGGGGATATTTTATTTTTCAGAATACAAATTCAATCTATCAGGAGGAAAATCATGACAATTTATGACGAATTAGTTGCCCGCGGTCTTATCGCGCAGGTAACAGACGAAAAAGAAATCAAAGAGCTTATAAACAACGGAAAGGCTACCTTCTACATCGGCTTTGATCCTACAGCAGACAGCCTTCACGTTGGACATTTCATGGCGCTTTGCCTTATGAAAAGACTTCAGATGGCAGGAAACAAGCCTATCGTGCTTATCGGTGGAGGTACAGCACAGATCGGTGATCCATCAGGACGTACAGATATGCGCCAGATGATGACAACAGAGACTATCAACCACAACGTAGAGTGCTTCAAGAAACAGATGAGCCGCTTCATCGACTTTGGCGAGGGAAAGGCTATCATGGTAAACAACGCTGACTGGCTGATGGACTTAAACTACGTGGATGTGCTCCGCGAGGTTGGTGCTCATTTCTCAGTAAACCGTATGCTTACAGCTGAGTGCTACAAGCAGCGTATGGAAAAGGGTCTTTCCTTCCTTGAGTTTAACTACATGATCATGCAGAGCTACGATTTCTACACACTTTTCCAGAAATACGGCTGTAACATGGAGTTCGGTGGAGATGACCAGTGGAGCAATATGCTCGGTGGAACAGAGCTTATCAGACGTAAGCTTGGAAAAGACGCATACGCTATGACAATCAATCTGCTCCTAAACTCTGAGGGCAAGAAGATGGGCAAGACACAGTCAGGTGCAGTATGGCTTGATCCTAACAAGACTACTCCTTTCGAGTTCTTCCAGTACTGGAGAAACGTTTCTGATGCCGATGTTCTTAAATGTATCAGAATGCTCACCTTCCTTCCTCTCGAGGAAATTGACAAGATGGAAAGCTGGGAGGGCGCACAGCTCAATGAAGCTAAGGAAATTCTGGCATTCGAGCTTACAAAGCTTGTTCACGGTGAGGAGGAAGCCGCAAAGGCTAAAGAGGCAAGCCATGCACTTTTCGCAGGTGGAGCCAACAATGCAAATATGCCTACAGTTACCGTTACAGCTGAGGACTTCCCTGACGGAGAGCTTGATATCATCTCTGTTCTCGTAAAAGCAGGACTTTGCGATTCAAGAGGAGACGGCCGCAGAAATATCCAGCAGGGCGGTGTTTCCGTTGCAGATGAGAAGGTAACTGATATCTCTACCAAATATACTCTCGACGATTTCAAGGGCGAGGGTCTCATTATCAGACGTGGTAAAAAGAAATTTGCCAAGGTTATAGCTGAATAATTACGTAAAAAACTTCGCATTTTAAGATGATTTCTTTCAATGCGAAGTTTTTTAATAATTTTACTGCGGAAATCCATACGGCACAAATTCACTGCTGCATGTAACCGTATAATCAGCTTCCCCTGAAACCGTTTTTTGTTCTGTTCCAATACCCTCTCCGCAAATTCAGTATGAACCATCATTTTTATTCTTTAGCATAATATTCCCCACACTAAATTAGCATAATGTACAATAGCCATATGTTAATAGCAGGCAGACCTTGGGTAGCTGTAATCCATAAAACTTCTAAAACAGCTCCCCTAACCTAGCGAAACAGCCGGAAAAATCCATAAAAAAGTAGCTGAATCCGCTGAAATCACCAAATCAGCTCCCCAACCTAGCCCAAAAGCTGGAAAATTTCTGGAAAAAAGTAGCTGAATCCGCTGAAATCCCTAAATCAGCTCCCCTAACCTAGCCCAAAAGCTGGAAAATTCCTGGAAAAAAGTAGCTGAATCCGCTGAAATCACCAAATCAGCTCCCCAACCTAGCCCAAAAGTTGGGAAAAATCTCAAAAAAAGTAGCTGAAATCACTAAAATCCCCAAAACAGCTCAAAAATATAGCCTGTTATTTATATTTACATGATACTATAACCAAACAAATGGAGACCATAAGCTCCACTTTTTAAGATAAATGACAGATTTCATTTATCATATTCCCCACAAATACAATAAATTATTATATTGTTTCCTGATCTTTTTTTGCCGGTCTTCACTGATCTGTAAAACCGTACCATCACGCAGAGTAACATGAGAGAAGCTTATCTTACATATAAATCTGTAATTTACCGGATATAACTGATGAATTCTCAGGAAAGGAATTTTACTATCTACTAATATATACATTAAGCCCCACTTTTTCCTCATCTTCCCTTGACTTCTTATTAATAAGTTAATATAATTTACCTAATTGATACATCAACGCTTTAAAGCGTTGACAAAAGGAGGTATTATCATGAAAAAGAGATCTAAAATTTTAGCTTCACTTGTTCTCGCAGGAACAATGGTACTTTCACTTGCCGGATGTGGAGATTCCGGTTCAGCAAACGGTGGCACACAGTCAGGTAAGAACTCAGATGCCAAATATCAGGTAGGTATCTGCCAGCTCGTACAGCACGAGGCTCTCGATGCCGCTACAAAGGGCTTTGAGGACGCATTAAAGGACAAGCTCGGAGACGAGGTATCCTTTGACGAGCAGAATGCCGCAGGAGATGCTTCTACATGCTCTACAATCTGCACCAAGTTCGTCACAAACGACTATGACCTTATCCTTGGAAATGCTACAGCAGCTCTTCAGGCCGCTTCAGCAGCTACAGACTCTATTCCGATTCTCGGAACATCTATCACAGACTACGCTACAGCTCTTGATATGTCAGACTGGTCAGGCACTACAGGAAAGAATATTTCAGGTACTACAGACCTCGCTCCACTCGATGAGCAGGCTAAATGCATCAAGGAGCTCTTCCCGGATGCAAAGAACATCGGTATCATCTACTGCTCATCTGAGCCAAACAGTATCTACCAGTCAACTACTATTACCAAATACCTTGAGGACGAGGGATACACTGTAAAAGAGTACACCTTCTCTGATTCAAATGATGTCGCTGCAGTAACACAGAGCGCATGTGATGCATCTGATGCAATCTACATCCCAACTGACAACACAGCAGCTTCATGTACAGAGGCTATCAACAATGTAGCTTCACAGGCTAAGAAACCTATCTTCGCTGGCGAGGAAGGAATCGCTAAGGGCTGTGGTGTGGCAACACTTTCTATCAGCTACTATGACCTTGGATACACAACAGGTGAGATGGCTTACGATATCCTTGTAAATGGTACAGACATCAAAACTATGGAGGTTAAGAGCGCTCCTAAGTTCACTAAGGAGTACCTTCCAGACCGCGCCAAGGAGCTTGGAATCACAGTTCCGGACGGCTATGAGGAAATCTCAGCTGAATAAACAGCTGCACTATGGAGGTATTTAATAAAATGATTCTAATGAATTATTTTGCAACCTTAAATCCGGTTGCATTCACCAATGCCCTTCCGGGCAATATAGCCCAGGGTCTGATTTGGGGTATCATGGCACTCGGTGTTTACATCACCTTCAGACTGCTGGACTTCGCAGATCTGACGGTCGATGGCTCATTTGCAACAGGTGGTGCCGTAACCGTTATGATGACGATTAACGGCTACAATATCTGGGTTTCACTGCTTTGCGCATGTATTGCCGGTCTGCTCGCAGGACTCTGCACAGGTCTCTTACATACAAAGCTCGGCATTCCTCCGATTCTGGCTGGAATCCTTACACAGATAGCGCTCTACTCTATCAACTTAAATATCATGCAGCGTCACGCCAACCAGGCACTTAGCGCAGATAAATATAATCTGGTGCTTTCATCACGTAACCTGACACATGCGATAATTGTCGGTGTGATTTTCTCGGTTGTTATTATCGCGGTGCTTTACTGGTATTTCGGAACAGAGCAGGGCTCTGCTATCCGTGCCACAGGCTGCAACCCTGCAATGAGCAAGGCTCAGGGTATCAACATCGACAACATGAAGCTCATCGGTCTTGCGCTTTCAAATGCAATTGTAGCGCTCTCAGGCGGCCTGCTTTCACAGTACTCAGGCTTTTCCGATGTAAACATGGGCCGTGGTGGAATCGTCATCGGTCTTGCCGCAGTTATCATCGGTGAGGTGCTAGGCGATGCAATCCTCGGAAAGCACATGAATTTCATGGGAAGACTTATCTTTGTCATATTTGGTGGAATTGTTTACTACATTGTAATCGGAATCGTTCTGTGGCTGCAGATGCCAAGTGACGACTTAAAGCTCTTCACTGCAATCATCGTGGCAATTTTCCTTGCGGTGCCTTACCTGAAGGGCAAGAGCAAGTCCTCCTTCAAAAAGGCCGGCAAGCGCTCTGCCGCAGCACTTAACGCAAAGGAGGGCAAATAAATGCTAGAGATTAGAAACGTACATAAAACCTTCAATCCGGGCACAATCAATGAAAAGCATGCCCTTAATGGTGTAAACCTAAAGCTTGAGGAGGGCGATTTCGTCACTGTTATCGGTGGAAACGGTGCCGGAAAATCGACCATGCTCAATGCCGTTGCAGGCACATGGCCTGTGGACGATGGTTCAATTCTCATCGATGGAGTGGATGTCACAGGACTTCCTGAGTTCAAGCGTGCATCATTTCTGGGACGTGTGTTCCAGGATCCAATGACAGGAACTACCGCAACCATGCAGATTGATGAAAACCTCGCACTTGCAGCGCGCCGCGGAAAGCGCCGTGGTCTTGGCTGGGGCATCACAAAGGCTGAAAAGGAGCATTTCCACGAGCTTTTAAAGGAGCTTGATCTGGGACTCGAGGATCGAATGACCTCAAAGGTTGGTCTGCTCTCAGGTGGACAGCGTCAGGCTGTTACACTGCTTATGGCTTCACTCCAGAAGCCGAAGGTGCTGCTTTTGGATGAGCACACCGCTGCCCTCGACCCTAAGACAGCCGCAAAGGTGCTCACTCTCACAGACAAAATCATCAAGGAGAACAGCCTGACAGCCATGATGGTCACACACAACATGCGTGATGCCATCGCTCACGGCAACAGACTCATCATGATGAATAACGGACAGGTTGTCCTTAATATCTCAGGCGAGGAAAAGAAAAACCTCACTGTGGAGGATCTGCTCATGAAGTTTGAGGAGGTTTCCGGCGAGGAATTTGCTTCTGATAAGGCTTTGCTTGGATAGACATATCTATATAATAATAAAAAATTTGCAGCTCGTGTTGAGCTGCAAATTTTTGTTATATACCTTTTATACACTTCTTATATACTTTTTATATACCTTTTTAAAATATACTCATATATATGACAGGTCTTGAGGTATGACCGGTCTTGGTATGACAGGCCTTGGTATGGCAGGCCTTGGGCTGATACATACTACTGATACATACTTACACCTATATGAGTTCTCCCGCCGGCTTAATCATATCAGCCTTAATAAAGCCCTTTATGATCAGATACTGCTCTATCGTCTTCACACAGTTTTCCACACCGACACGCTCACTGTTTAGTGTCAGGTCGTAGTTCACCGGATTGGTCCAATAGTTTCCGTGTGTATAGTACTTGTAATAGTCTGCCCTGAACTTATCCGTTCTCTCTATTGTGGCATTTGCCACCTCAGGTGTCACACCCATATTGGCTATGGTACGCTCCACACAGAATGCACGCGGTGCCTCAATGTATATGCTCACTACATTTGGGCGGTTCTTTAATACATAGTCGGCACATTTTCCTACTATGACGCAGGATTCCTTGTCTGCGAGCTCGTTGATAATCTGGCTCTGATACTCAAAGAGCCTGTCATCTGATTTGAACTTCTCATTTCTTGATATATATCCCTTTGCTCTTGGAAGTCCTCTCAAAAAGCTCGTAAATCCGCCCTCCTCACGCAGCTTCTCGTTTACCTCCTGAAACACGTTCTCGTCAAGTCCGCTCAGCTGACTGGCAAGAGTCAGGATACGGTTCTCATAACAGTGTATTCCAAGCTCTTTAGCCAGCTGTGATGCTATTGCCTTTCCGCCTGTTCCAAATCCTCTGGCAAAGGTTACTACAAAATTATCCATTTATCATTTCCTCCTTATAAATGCCAACCATATCTAGCCAGCCAGATATCTGCTTAAGAATTCTCTTGTTCTTGGATTCTTAGGATTTGTAAACAGCTCTGACGGTGCTGCATCCTCTGCCACATATCCTGAGTCCATGAAAATAGTTCTTGTAGAAACATCTCTGGCAAATGCCATCTCATGTGTGACGATTATCATCGTAAGTCCTGTCCTCGCGAGGTCCTTCATGACATTTAGCACCTCTCCGACCATCTCCGGGTCAAGCGCCGATGTAGGCTCATCAAACAAAAGCACCTCCGGGTTCATACAGAGTGACCTGGCAATGGCAACTCGCTGTTTCTGTCCTCCTGATAGCTGCGATGGCTTTGCATTGATATAAGGAGCCATGCCGACTGCCTTCAGATGCGTGATTGCCCTGTCAAAGGCCTCCTGCTTTGGCAGATGAAGCACCCTTCTTGTACAAAGCATACAGTTCTGGAGCACTGTCATATTGTTGAACAAATTGAAGGACTGGAACACCATTCCCACCTTTGAACGGTAATCATTGATATCCTTTTGTACATTTCTGACCTCTTTATCGTGATATAAAATCTTTCCTGAGGTCTGTTTCTCAAGCTTGTTGATGCACCTAAGCAGTGTTGATTTTCCCGAACCTGAGGAGCCCACAATACAGATGACCTCGCCGGAATGCACATCAATATCAATCTTTCTCAATACCTCATGATCACCAAATGATTTGCTTAAATCCTTAATTGAAATTACTGTCTCACTCATATTGTGCCTCCTATTCATTGTCCATGTACTCAACTGCGAGTGCATAGTCTGTCTTACCCTGCAGCTTCTTTTCAATCAGCTTGAAGAGCTTATCAAATACAAAGCACAGTACAAAGTAAATTACTGCGATGACCAGATATGACTCAAAGTACTTGTAGTAGTTTCCACCGACTGTCTTGGCAGCCATGAAAAGCTCCTGCACAGCGATAACATTGAGCACTGATGTCATCTTCAGATTTAAAAGGAATGTATTTGCCATCTCAGGAATGATGTTCTTGAATGCCTGCGGCAAAACTACATAGAGCATTGTCTTAAACGGTGACATTCCCATGGCCCATGCGCCCTCGCGCTGTCCCATATCTATTGAACCGATTCCTGCTCTGACTGTCTCTCCCATGTAGGCACCTGTATTTAATACAGTTACGAGAATACCTGCAAATACAGGTGTCAGGTTTTCATAGCCCATCTGACGTATTCCATAGTACACAATCATCGCCTGAACTATCATTGGTGTATCCCTGAATACCTCAACATATACTGTAAATATCACCTTTACTATACGTATAAGGACCTTTTTTACGATGTTGTCACCATCGTTAAGCTTTACATCATTTACAATGCCTACGATATATCCCAATATGAAGCCAAGCAATGTACCAACTACCGATATGTACAGCGTAAGCCAGGTTCCTTTGATAAACATACTTGAATATTTCTGCGCCAGAAATATCATCCATTCTAACGAATTACTTGGATTACTTATTATCATACTGCTACCTCACTTTTATCTCTCTAATCCCCAGCTTACGCCGGTTTATCAGACTATTGTGGGATGATGCGATATGACATCATCCCACAGTCCTTCATCTTTTCGTGAATCAAATAAATCCCTAATAACTAGTTGGCTGCCGGCTGCTGTGTCAGAACCTGATCCATCAGCTCATCCATCTTTGCCTTGTCATTCCAGCCGATTGCATTCATGGCATCCTGGATTTTATCCCTGAGTGCTGTATCATCCTTTCTTGTTGCGATACATACATTTACCATTTCATCATCACCTGTGAATGTATCATTCTCATCCAGCTCGATAATCTGTAAATCATCGTTTGTCAGTGCTGCTGACTCTGCTGTTGGAACATCGATTACACATACATCTGCGCTGCCGTTTGATATTGCGAGGAAACACTCTGATGTAGTCTCAAAGTTTCCTGACTGCTCAGCACCCTTTATCTGGTCTAAAAGTGGAATCCAGCCTGTTCCAAGCTGTGTAGTTACTTTACAGCCTGTATCCGCGAGATCTGAAAGACCCTTTACATTTGAATACTTGCCGCCCTTCTTAACAACGATACAGTTGTTTCTATAGTAATAAGGCTCTGTGAATGCGTATGATGCTTCTCTTTCCTTTGTCTTGCCCATACCGGCGATGATACAGTCGTAATCTCCTGCATCGAGTGAGATACCGATTGATGACCACTCAACCTTATGTACCTCAAGGTCCATTCCCATCTGGTCTGCAAGCTTCTGTGCCACTGCTACATCATAGCCGTATGCATAGTAATCAGAGCCTGCTATCTTGACTGCCTTGCTGCCGTCCGGTGTGGTATCTGTATCCTGTGTCCAGTTGAATGGAGCATATGCACATTCCATACCAACCTTTAAAACCTTCTTTGATGAGCTGTCTGCTGCTGAGCTATCTGAAGCAGCTCCTCCTGATGACGAACCACATCCAAACAATGTTGTCGCTGCCATTACACCTGTCAATACTAATGCTGCAAATCTCTTACTTCTCTTCATCATAATCTTTTCCTCCTTGATTATTGAAATGCGAAAAGGCGCCGGAGTTTTTCTCCAGCGCCTTTGCTTAGTTCGTATAATAAACTTAATGAAGCAGCTTTGCAATGTTAATTTTGCACAATTTGTTTGTGCATTTTTACAGTAACTAATTAAACATAAGCCTTTTTACAAGAATACAGTTAACTACATCCAGATATTCCATCGAGTCATCAAGGCTGATTTCCAGTATTTCTTCTATCTTTTTCAGACGGTATTGCAGGGAATTACGATGAACGTACATCATCTGTGCCGTTTTTCCGACATTAAAGCCACACATATAATAATTGAGCAGCGTATCTATGAGAAACGAGCCGTTTGCATTGTCATACATCTCAAGCCGCTTTAGCTTCTCGTTGCAATAATCCATAATTTCCTGCTGATTGCCACTATTGAACATATACTTGTATATGCCCATGGAGCTTGCACTGATTACCTTCTTGTTGGTCGGATTGGGTAAAATATCCTTTTTGGGGATGAGATTTTTCGCCTCCTGATAGCTCTTGCCAAAATCCGCAGGCTTCCTGTATGCAGCACCGAGTATGCATGTGCTGTGAATAAGCCCTGCAAATGGTGCACGACTGTCTAAGTCCCCAAGTATCCTCTCAATCTGATGCTCTGTCTCCATATCCTTTGTCTCTTCAAAAAGAAGCACAAATTTGTTCAAAAACCTCATATACATAGGCCTTTTCTTCATATGGATAACCTCGCGGTTCAGGCAGTCGGTATAGTATGTATATGTGTGCTCGTCCTGCTCCAGATTCACTCCGTATTTGCGGTCTATCACGATGATTCCCACTCTGTACGGCCGGTCAAAGGTCAGACCAAGCTGTGCAGAAATCTTCTCGATATACTTATCATTTACCTCGTATCCAAAAAGCAGGTTGTACAGGTAGTCCCCGGTCCTTTTATTATCCACACTGGTCTCTAAAAGCAGTTCTCCGACGCTCTGCGCAATATCTACAAAAGTAGCTCCCTCCCACCGGATATAAAACAACGGCAGCTTGAGTTCATCAGCCTTATCCTTCATCCTCTGTGGTGTCTCTTCCCTGTCCTCCACAACCGAAATCGCAAAGCCGGATATTCCCAGCTCATTCAGCTCAACCATGGCATCATATGCCTCGTCCATGGAAAATCTCTTGTAATCTACCACAATCAGCGCAAAGTTGCCCGGATTCATATGATCCTTATAAGGCTTTGTCTGCACCAGATACGTCCATGACACCATCCTATCAAGCCCTGCTGCTCCCGCCACAAGCTCCATTCCGTCCATTTGTAAATTATTAACATCCCTGCATGAAATCATCTGCGTCTCCCTGATATCATTAAGCTTCGGTAATTATCCCAAACCGTTTCACATTACTTATACCCACAGCCGCTTCGCCCCGGCATATCCTCTCCGTGCACATACCTGGCATTGAACTCCATATTTATCTCACGAAGCTCCTTCTTTCCGTCAATATAGTCCTGATACATCTCGGCAAGCCCCGACATGCAGCCATCGCAGGTGGCCTCGATATTGCCAAGCGACTCAGCCACAATTGCCTCGCGCTCCTCTTTTGTTGTCTCACTGATTAAATATCCCATTTTGTATGTTTCCTTTTCGTATGTTTCTTATCCGTATGTTTCCTGTCCGTGTATTTCCTGACCGTATGTTTCGTTTCCGTATAATGCATAAAAATGATATGAGGGTCAATATATTAAAAGCCCAGATTCTCATCCACCAGAATAATCTGGAAACGGCCCTTCACCCTTGAAAAGCGTGTGGTCAGAATCTGACAGCAGATGCACTGCGGGCTCTTGCAGTCAAAGCAGGTGCCGTTCTTAGAGCATGGTGTGTCGATGCCAAAGCGCTGTGCATTGATAGGCGCTGCCTCATTTCTCGCACGGCTCATAGCGTCTGCCTCGGTCTTTACGACCTTGTTCATGCCTACTATAAGAAGCACATGCTTCGGTCCGTAAGCATATGCTGCCACGCGGTTTGCATTTCCGTCAATATTGATAAATACACCATCCTCGCTCATCGCATTGACACTTCCAAGGAAATAATCCGATGTAAATGCCTTTAACGCTATCTCCTGCTTCTCCTCCTGCGTAGACACCTTGTCCCTGTCATAAAACTGATATTCTCCGTTTGAAAGGGCCTCATACAGACCACACTCCTTCACCGATGTGGCACCGCCCATATTGATTGAGCTGCCCTTTGGAATCAGCTCTAATGCCTTCTTAACAGCCTCCTCCTTTGTCTCTACATAGTAGGCTTCCATGTTGCGCGACTCAAGTGCCGCTACAACACGCTTTCCCAGTAATTCGTTTCTCATTTTTCTTACGTCCATAGTGTAAACCTCTTTTCTCTCTAAACTTGCTGTTATGATACTTTTTTCAATGGTTCTCCCATATTCCAATACCAATATAGTGCATTCATCAAATTCTTTAATTCAGAGGATGAATTTCCACTATCAACCACCTTCTCCGCATAGCTGAACGGACCATAAGTCAGCTCTGTAATACAGGCATTATCCTTTCCTGTAACCTTGCCGACATAATTCTTATTCAGGCTGTATGCCATTATTCCACTTATATCCACGCAATACACACCATCTGCCGAATTTATGCTGCGGATATCAAAATACTTTAATATGCTGGTGAAAGATTTACGATTGCCAATAATGTCTTTCCAACAAGTTCCTCTGGCTCATAAAAAGCATGTACTCCTGAAAGAATCGTTCTCTCATTCTCAGTTCCATCATCAAGTGTAAATCTAAGAAGCTTCTTACTCTTAGGTACTGCCTCACAATTTTTTACCTTTACAACACGGAAGTCTGACTTTGAGAATGTATCAAAATCAACCTGCTCCTCAAATAAAGGCTCTATTTCATCCATGTATGCATATTGTCAAGTATATGTGTCATATTTTATATTCAAAATAAAAAAGGCTGCTACTCTCTAAAAAATAACAGTCTTTCTTACTATATCAGCCTTTTGGAATTTGACCATCGACATACAGAATGTGATTAACTAACCACTCTGTGAGATATTTTAAAATTCCCATAATCTGTTCATTTTGATCTTCTACCTCATCATTGTGATGTGCCATAAATTCATCAAGTTTATGTATAAATTCCTGATGTTGAACTTTCTGTGTAAATATCTTCTTATAATTAATAGATTCCATATACTGCTCTTCATCACTAAAGTGTTTTACTGTATAATTTCGGAGATTTTCTAATATTATATCAATCCTATCATATTTATCCGGTGTAAACTCATCATCAAGCAGTTCATATGCCTCATCTGCATATTTAAATAACTGCTTGTGCTCTTCGTCTATCATATCTATACCAATATAATATTCTGGTTTCATTTCATACATAAATTAATCCTACTTTCAGTTTATTTGTTTTATGAACCTGTTCAATACTATTCATAATAGGCAAATGCATTTCTCATGAATTTCCTATATTTTCTCGTTTTTAATGTTAGATTCCACCAAAACATTCCCTAATTTTCCTGGAAATATCAGAATCAACAAAACCTTTTTACAATTAATGACGGAATCCTTTTTCAGTTCTTCCGAAATATATTGTGTCAAAGCATTATCATGCAGTAAAGCACACATGGCTAAATCTTGTAATTCATCACCTTGAATTTCCAATATTCAGCCATGCATATACTTATATAAGCCACTCTTTTTCCATGTTTGTTTTTGATATTTACCAACTCTGCTTCTATTTACAGTCCAAAGCATAAGAACAGGCTCCTGCAAGTCCAATGATATCTATACTTAGTTCTTCTTTCATTGGTATAATCCTATCATAATACATTTATGCTTCTGAGAACCGGTCTTTTCCTACAGAGCATAACGGACATTCAAAATCTTCCGGAATATCCTCCCACTTTGTACCAGGTGCAATACCACCTTATGGATAGCCCTTCTCCTCATCGTATTCCCATCCGCAAACATCACATACGTATTTCATTCGTTGTTCCTCATTGTAAATATATTAATACACAGCCTATCATTACTGCTTTTTTGAATTAATCACTTTCTTCTTCGTAATAATCTCATCTCATTAATAATTCTCTTCATGTACTTCAAAATAGCTCTGTGGATGATTACATACCGGACATACTTCAGGTGCCTTAGTTCCTACCACAATATGTCCGCAGTTACGGCATTCCCATACCTTAACTTCGCTCTTTTCAAATACCTGTGCAGTTTCAATATTCTTAAGAAGTGCACGATATCTTTCCTCATGGTGCTTCTCAATCTCACCTACTGCCCTGAATTTTGCTGCAAGCTCAGGGAATCCTTCTTCCTCAGCTGTTTTAGCAAAGCCTTCATACATATCTGTCCACTCATAATTTTCGCCTTCAGCCGCTGCCGCCAGGTTTTCCTTTGTATCACCAATTCCTGCTAATTCCTTGATCCACATCTTTGCATGTTCTTTCTCATTATCTGCAGTCTTTAAAAACAATGCTGACATCTGCTCGTAACCTTCCTTTTTCGCTACAGAAGCAAAATAGGTATACTTATTTCTTGCCTGTGATTCCCCTGCAAATGCCTCCTGTAAATTCTTCTCTGTCTGTGTTCCTGCATATTTGTTTGCTGCCATCTATTTTACCTCCGTTTTCTTTACTACTTTTTCAAAATCTGATGCCGGGTGCTTGCACAAAGGACATATAAAGTCATCCGGTAATTCCTCGCCTACATATTCATATCCGCAAATTCTGCAACGCCATATTGTCTGACCGTCCTCTGCTTTTCCAACCTCCTGTGGCTTAGGCTTAATATTATTCTGATAATAATCATATGTTACTGAAGGAACATTGCTTAAAACTTCCATATCGGTTATCTCACCGATAAACATCGTATGTGAACCCAAGTCCTCTGTTTTAGTAACTGTCACAGAAATGTATGCATTTGTACCTTCTGTAATATAATAAATACCATTCGTGCCCCTGGCACACTGCTCAAATGCTTCAAACTTATTGGTATCTCTTCCTGATTGGAAGCCAAAATGTTTGAACAATTCAAATTGTGCCTTCTGACTTAAGACTGATACAGTAAATTTTCCGGTTCTTTGAATCATATCATGCGTATAATTTGCCTTATTTACACAGATACTTAACTGGTTTGGTTCCGAAGCTGCCTGTATGGCTGTATTAATAATACATCCATTGTCTTTTTCATCTTCCCTTGCAGTCAGTACAAACAATCCATAACTCAGCTTATACATTGCTTTCCTATCCATATTTTCCTCCCTTTATCTTCTCCCTTTATCTTATCCATTTATTTTAAATGGTATTCTCTAAATAGCCATTTATTCTTATTAATTAGGATTAATTGATCATAATTATTATATAGTATTATAGTACTTTGGTCAATATAAAACAGCAATCATTCCTATTATAAAAATTTAATATTATCCTTTATTTTCGAAGAAACGCAAAAAATCAGGTTTAAAATTCATTAATTATCTAGTACAGCGAAAATTAAGTTGTTGATACATTGAGCGAGGATGCGGTTTCGAGAGTGCATGTCAAAAAACGCAGGCGTAGCGGGCTACGTCAAGGCTTTTTGGCATGTGCTATCGGAATCGCAGACCGGTCAATGTATCAATTACTTATTATTCGCTGTACTAGTATTTATGTATCATAAAAAGTACAGCCTATTTATTGAGACTGCTTATTTTATCTGATACAATAAGGAAAATTGAGATTTTATTTATAAGGAGGAATCAATAATGAGAGGTGTCGAAACCCGAATTCAGGAAATCAGACATAAAATCTTTACAGAGGTTTCGCGTATGGCATATCATACCGAATGGCCTGTAAAAGATCGTATGGAAGCGCTTCCATACAAGATTATTCCCGGCGAAAAAGGAAATTTTAGGAATGATGTATTTTTGGAGCGTGCTATAGTCGGAGAGAGACTTCGTCTGGCAATGGGTCTGCCTTACCGCAGTGCTGCAGAGCATTCACCTATATCAGATGGAATCGAGGCTGCCGACAAAGATGAAACCTACTATACACCGCCTCTTATCAATGTTATAAAATTTGCATGTAATGCATGCCCTGAAAAAAGAGTACATGTTACAGACGGCTGTCAGGGATGTCTGGCTCATCCATGCATGGAGGTATGTCCAAAAGATGCTGTATCGCTGGATCGCACAACCGGAAAATCTGTAATTGACCAGGAAAAATGCATAAAGTGTGGACGCTGTGCAAGCGTATGTTCATATAATGCAATTATTGTTCAGGAACGTCCATGTGCAAAGGCCTGTGGCATGGATGCCATTTCTTCTGACGAAAACGGCAAAGCAAATATCGATTATGACAAGTGTGTTTCGTGCGGACAATGCCTTGTCAACTGTCCTTTTGGTGCGATTGCTGATAAATCCCAGATTTTCCAGACTATCAGAGCTATACAGTCCGGTGAAAAGGTCTATGCTGCAGTTGCTCCTGCATTTGTTGGACAGTTTGGTCCAAAAGTTACTCCCGGAAAGCTACGTGCAGCCATGAAGGCTCTTGGTTTTGCAGATGTATTTGAAGTAGCTATAGGTGCAGACCTCTGTGCCAAGCAGGAGGCCGAGGACTTCCTAAAAGAGGTACCGGATGAGCTTCCTTTCATGGCAACCTCATGTTGTCCGGCATGGTCAGTCATGGCTAAAAAACTCTTCCCTGAGCATGCAAAATGTATCTCAATGGCACTTACACCTATGACACTCACTGCACGTCTTATAAAGCAACATAATCCAGATGCGCGCGTGGTATTTATCGGACCATGTGCTGCCAAAAAACTTGAAGCTATGCGACGCAGTGTACGAAGTGAAGTGGATTTTGTCCTCACATTTGAAGAGATGACCGGTATTTTTTCTGCAAAGCATGTGGACCTTGAAAACATCGAGGAAGATCCTGCAGGTGTCAGCGATGCTTCAACAGACGGAAGAAACTTTGCAGTCGCAGGAGGTGTGGCACAGGCTGTTGTTAATGTTATAAAACGTGATCATCCGGATCAGGAGATAAAGGTAGCAAATGCAGAAGGTTTAAAGGAATGCCGTCAGCTCCTTAAACTTGCAACTCTAGGCAAGTATCCCGGATATCTACTTGAAGGTATGGCATGTCCTGGAGGTTGTGTTGCCGGTGCCGGAACCATGCAGGCAATTAAGAAATCACAGACTTCTGTCGGATTATATGCAAAACAGTCTACTCATAAAACCTCAAGCGAAACTGAGTATATCAAAGAACTTGACAAGCTTGTAGATTAATATCAATAAAAAAGAGGACATATGGATATGTATAAATCCATATGTCCTCTTTTTTATTACAGGTTATCTTATAATATAAAATTAGTAATAGTTATTATTTTTAAATTATATTCTCTTGATAACTTAGAATAATTATGCTATTTTGCGTTCAAAAACATACTTCTGCTGTCTTATCAATATAGACAGGCAGTTCAACCGGTGCTATATTATCGGTATCTACAATCATCTTTTTTGCAGGTGATAAAATAATCTTCATTATGCCAATTCCTTAAGCATATTTTCAGGATCATCTGCCGCCTTGACTTTATCATTTGCCTTTATAATGATTCCCTGCTCATCAATAAGATATGTAGTTCTTACTACACCCATAGATACTTTTCCATAATTTTTCTTTTCTTTCCAGACATCATATGCTTCAATAACTTTACGATCCGGGTCTGCTAATAGCGTAAATGCCAGTCCGTATTTTTCTTCAAATCTCTTGTGAGACGCTACAGAGTCCTTGCTCACTCCGAGAATAACAGCTCCCTTCTCAGTAAACTGTGGATAACGCTCAGAAAAGCCACATGCCTGCTTCGTACATCCTGGTGTATTATCCTTTGGATAAAAATATAAAATTATTTTTTTACCTAAATAATCACTTAATTTATGCACTTCTCCGTTCTGATCCGGCAATTCAAAGTCCGGTGCTTTTTTTCCTAACTCTAACATTTACTATTCCTCCGCTTTTGTATTTTCCACCTGTTTTCTTGTTCTTTTATTACCTGAAATCATTTTATGACCAGAATAGACTGCCATAATCATGCATATCAGAGAGCCAAATGCAAAGTATTTGTGTGCTGCTTTTAACCCTTTATATCCTGTATAAAAAGTTCCAACCATTGTAACTATTGCTCCGATTGACCAATATTTATGTGCCTTTATATTTGTATCCAACCATATATCTGCAACTTTATTTATATCATCCCTTTGAAATTCTCTAATCATAACGGTGACTCTCCATAAACTTGAATTTTACAAGTAAAATGACCGAAATTATTTATTTGCTATTTCTACGATCATTATGCTCATAGTATTTTATCTTTTCACGAAATCTATTTGTCACAATCTATAACCCGGAAATATCTAAGTCAACTATTAACTGATCGATTTTAGGCTCTTTAAGAAGATAACTCATATAAATTGGAAGATAGTTAATCTTACCTTCCTTTTCAACATTAAAGGTAGAAAATACATATGCCTTTTCAAGATGATAATCCTCTATATTCATATAGTTATCCAGTGCCTTATGAGACTTATACCCTTTACCAGACTTCACTTCAATAGGTACCACTTTTCCGCTAAGTTCAATAAGAAAATCCAACTCTCCAACCTTGCTTCTTTTACAGAAATATGGATCAAAGTCATTAGCAAGTAATTGCTGTGCAACTGCGTTTTCGAAGTGTGCCCCATTATTTACCTCACCATTTTTACTAATCAGTTCCATTTTTGTTTCTGCAGGATAAGCACTTGTAAGCAGTCCAATATCACTTGAAAAAAGTCTAAAAACATTACTACTCTTGCCTGCCTTAAGAGGAATCAGAGGAGCCTCTGCATTATAGACCGGTATTACAACACCTGCATCCTTTAACCATAAAAAGCTATTCTCATATCTATCAAACTTTAATTCCTTATCAAGCATTGTAAATACAAACCTTTTATTTTGCTTATTTAACTCTGCCGGAATAATATCATATATAGATTTAAGCTTAAGCTTTTTATCTTCTTCTTCATATTGTGAGAAATCAACTCTATATAAATCCACGATATCCTTCTGAATTTTATCAACTTCGCGAATATCCTTTGTTTCTATATATTTTTTAACTGCATCCGGCATACCGCCCACAATCAAATATACAAAAAACATCGACATGAGCTTTTCATGAACGAAATCATCTACAGGCTTACACTCATCAAAGCAATCCTTAAGCATATTCAGAGTCGTCGTCGAAACCCCATTTGCTATCATAAACTCCTCAAAATCCATAGGATACATTTTCAAAACTCTCAAATATCCAACCGGTGCGGATGCTATACCCTTTAGTTCTACCCCTAGTAAAGATCCACTCATAGCATATTTAAAGCTTCCCTCATCAACCAAAAATTTTATTTTTGTAACAATTTCTGGACACTTCTGAATTTCGTCTAAGAATACAACTGTTTCATGAGGCTTACATTCCTCAGGCATTATCAATCTAAGCTTTACAAGAAAATCCTCCGCACTCATTTCTGCATTGAGATACTTTACCATATCGGGCTGATTTATAAAATTGATTTCAAATCGTTTATATCCACTTTTATCTATTTCATCCCTAATAAGCCAAGTCTTCCCTATCTGTCTTGCACCTGTAACTAAAAGTGCTTTATTCGAAGTTTCTAACCATTCTTTTACTGCAATTGAATCTTTTCTAAACACAAGACTTCACCTCCAGATACATCATACATCATATTGCCCCGTTTTTGCAATTGTTTTTATTGTATTCTGCCCCGTTTTTTCAGGCTTTAATTCATAGTTTTTGCCCCGTTTTTTACAAAAAAACAAAAAGGTTGTACTAGTCAATAAAAAGGCCAGAATCCAATTATGAATTCCAGCCTAACTTTATTTAATCTTCTGTGACCTCTGTAACAGTCATCTTTAACATTACTTAATCATAATCTTACCATTCAAAGTAGCAAAAACCTCCTCCACAGCAATTAGAGAAATTACAATAATTAGAATAATATATCTCGCCTTCATTATTATCCTCACTACATTTCCTACATCGGAGTCCCGACCTCAATAAGGTTCCCATCCGGATCATAAAATCTGACAACCCTTTGACCCCATGAATGCGTCATCAACTTGTTGACGAATTCTATTTCAAAATCAGATTCTTCCAGCTTCTTTACAAAGCCTTCAATGTCATTTTCCTCAAAATATAGCTCTGTCATATTATTCTTTGGAGTTAGCTCTTTATCCAGGAACTGCTGCCATATATTTGCATCCTGCAGCACAAGGCCTTCAGACATAATCACATTACCGTCCTGATCTAAAATTACCTGCATACCAAATATTTCTTTATAAAATCTGATTGCTCTGTCCATATCATTAACTACAATCAGAACATTTTTCAGTCTCATTTCATCACCTGCCCAATATAAGTTTTACAGCTTCCTTCTCATAATATTGCCACCTTCATCCTTCAGCCATTTTACCTGAGCTTTGTAATCAGGAAGCACCTTAACAAGCCTTTTTCTGTTTTGTGTTTTTAGGCCAGAGCAAAACGATTATAAACATCCATAAAGGCATGACGCCACACATTACTGCTGCCAATTGCCAGGACAATCCGTCGCCCATGGGTTGTTATATGTCCAGCAATTTGAATCAGATTCCCTATCACGGTTCTGATACGTCTTCTTTTGACAGGATGTTTTGTTTTAGGAGCTCGCTTGCTTTTTAGCGACTCCTGACCTATTAGTCGCAAAATATTATACGCAAGCACAGTTAATTCAAGAACCAGCTCATTTGTATCAAATTTGCCGGATGGAAGTCTTTCAACATCCATATCTGTCTTGATTTCACTGTGAAACTGTTCGCATTCGCCGTGAGCATGATAACCATTTATGATATCATCATCGCTCCAGCCCAGATTGGTCCATATGGTATTACACTCAATATCCGGAACCAGAAGAAACTGCCCGTTTTTATCAGTTGTGCGTTCAATTACCTCATATACAATACGCATGGTAATGGTTTTTGATTCTCCTTCGGAATCTGTATAAACAACATCTTTCCATGAAGATCCAATGTAAACAGTTTTACCATAACGAGGATTGCGGATGTCCTTACAGCATTCCTTTACTTTGAAAATCCAATCTTCTTTGGATTCGCCTCTTCGAAGATTCCTTTTTACAATAAACCAGGAGCCATCTTCGATAAGAATGCCCAGATTTTCAGCAGCATCATTACATGCATCCATACGCTGACGTAAGGTCTCGGCAGATGGAATCGCCCTTGTGATACCAAGAGCAAGCCTGTAATACTCAGGATCATCAGACATCTCATTGATAGAATCATAAGAAGTCTTGCCCTGACAAAGAAGTCCGATATAAGAAAGAAGAATATCTCCATTTTTGATTTGGCTCTGGGAACGTTTGCCATCAACTTTCATGTTATTGCACTTTTTAATGAAGCTGCTTTTGCCAAGCAGCTGTCCCACAAGAGATAATCCGCTGGGAGTAATTAGTCTTTCATTGGAAAATTCGATTACAAGCTTTTTCATAAGTATCCACCTCATATATTGATACTTGTATTATACTATATGAGGCTCGAAAAACATAGGAAATATAGGAAATTTCATATGTTTTTTATCTTCACCCATTGGGTGAAAACAGAAACCGGAAATGAAACCGTGTTACACCCAGTATTTATAGGATATACGCCCGAAATAAGGTTATCAAGTTTCACGGATTAAGGTCTCTTCTAATTTTGTTGAAATCAAGTGTGTCAATAGCTGAGGTGTCAAATGATTTATTAAGTGTATCTGCTGAAATCGTCATATAAAATAAAAAGCATTTTCTAAACAAATCACGCTGTTCTTCAAAGAGACCCTCAGACAACATATTACACCAATCATACAAATCCCTGGCCGCAGCTCTTGTAATAAGAGCATTGCCTTTAGCTGCAAATATTTCCATAGGATTTACCATTCGTATTTTCAATCCATGATCAAATGCTGATGGAAGAATGCTTCTGTACACCGGTTCAAAGATATGCGCCCTCAAGGAATTGGTCAAACTCAGTCTGTGCATTAGCAACTTCATTAGCTGAATACACGCAAACCTTTACATCAACATCATAGTCCGGATAATCTTCCACAAACTTTTTATATGCTCTACAACACTGTTTTGTTGATTCTCCTACCGGATTAGCTAATGAACCTCCGAAGATTCCTGAACTAATCAGTGGAAAAGAAATACTATGATATCCGTTGTCCATCATTACCTTTAATGAATTGTAATATGCATCAAACAGTTCTTTAAATGCCTTCGGTGTTATTCCAAAATTTGGTCCAACTGCATGGATAATTGCCTTCGCATTTTTCATGTTAAAAGCAGGCGTAATAACTGCATCCCCATCATTTAGCGGAGTCTTATGCTTCTTGCAAGCAGCTGTAAGTTCATTCATCCCTGCCTTTCTGAATATTACTCCACATATTCCACCACCGGCCCAGAGACCGTCATTAGCTGCATTAACCACAACATCAACTTCCTGATCTGCACAGGAATCATTTATCAATTCAATCTTGCTCATATGGCTACTCCTTGAAAATATTGTTATTCGCTCGTCCCTCGGCTAAGCATCAAAAGATATCCCTCAAACTCAATAAGAATCACTTCAAATATCATTCCTATATAAAACTTTGAAAGGATATCATACCCCTTTGTTGCTCTGTAAAAGCCAATTGGTTTTCCCAAATAGTACTCGGTTCCTTCACAAAACAAAGCAAATGCATCGTGCCCCTTTCTTCCATGCATGTATTCAGGCATATGTTCATACATGCTCATGATAAATCCAGGTGCTTGGAAACTCTTAAAATCAGTCTCCTTTTCGAATTCAATTTTCATTTTATTTATTTTGTCTTCGATAGCTCCAGCATCTCCACCAATTGATGGAAGATATTCCTTCAGTCTAGCTGCAATGTATTTGTTAAAATCTTGGGATTCATCTATTTCAAATAGATCTGCCTCTACAATAGTGTATTGCGGGCACGCACTTACAAGGTATTCATCGCAAAGTGTATCAACAACTCCAACCAAATATGCAGTTTTTCCGTTTATATTTTCAAATGTATATGCTTCTTTTGACAATGTAATCAGATCCTTTCTACCACAGGTATCAAAGTCAAATCAAAATACTTTCCATCTTAAAAGACATATCCTACTTTATTGATTCCAATTATGCCTCTTCTAAGTACATTGATATCAATAGTCTCATATTGCGATGTTTCAATACGATTTACTGTGTCTGTTATCTCAATCTCAGTCCTATTAACATCAGTTCTAGGAACTGGTATAGTATGAACCCCCATAGGTCATTTAGCAATCTCCATTCTAAGATTTAAAAATGCTTCATCTATTGTAGCGAATCATCCGCTTTCGCCTGAGCTAATCCTGTTGCCATCATTTTATTAAACTCAGCTTCGGTTATACTATCCCTTGTCGCTATCTTTTGTGGTATTTCTAATGAAAACGGAACACCATCATGCATAATAACCTGTCTGTAGGTCATATCAATAAATACTGATACTGGTATTCCAAGCCTCTCTAATATCGCCTCTGCTGATTCTTTAATATCCGGTTGAATACGTGCTGTTACATTTGCTGTTTTTGCCGCTGCCATATAAACACCACCTCTCTGTTTTTCTTTATTGTGCCACTTTGTATAGCAATATGCAATACATTATTATTCTTCATCTGTTTCCCCATTTTTATTCCTCTTCTGCTTTTTCATTTTCTCTCCCAAATCATCAAATTCACGCTTCTTTAACTCTTTCGTCACATCCGTATAAATATCCATGCTTAAGTTCTTTCAGCAGATTATCTGCCATGTTTATTCTCATATAGTTTTCCTCAACTGCCAATGTGAATACCTGATACACTGCTCACAAAGTCCAAGCATGAACTCGCCTTTTTCTCTTACCATTCCCTTGGAATCATTCGAATCAAGGTTCCACACATCCATCTCCAGCGGATTCACATAGTTATCTGTGTAGGTAGACATATTTACTACAGTTCCACCATAGGTCTCAGCAATATCAAAGTATTCGTTCATTGGATCCCGGCACACCAAATACAAAGCCATTTCCATTGATGAGCTTCTTTAATAACTTAAATCCGTCTGTAAATAAACCCATGTCTCTAACCTCGCTTTCTTTTTTATCATGAATGCCTGCATTCATGCTGCGAAATGCACATCATGCAACGCATGATTTTCCTCTGTGCATTTCTGCAATCCTGCGGAGCATCTGCTCTGATTTTTCAGAGCACTGAAGCCCGCCGGGAACTTCACCCTGCGGGCTGTGTTCCCGACCTTACGGTCAGATACATATGAATAGTTGTGTTTATCCTGCTAACACTAATGGTATATCCATTGACTCTATAACAAAATTTGTGTATAATTTTGTTATCAAATGAGGAGGTGTTTTTATGCCAACAATCAAATCAAGTGCTGATTTAAGGAATAATTACAATGAAATTTCTACATTCTGTCATAATTATCCTGAACCAGTTTTCATCACGAAGAATGGAAAAGGCGACCTTGCCGTTATGAGCATTGAAGCCTACGAAGAACTGACTAGCCGCTTTGAACTTTACAGCCAGATCAAGGAAGGAATGGACGATATTGCCACAGGCAACACCAGACCATTTTCCGAAGCTATGGCTGATATCAGGAGCCGCCGCAGTCGATGAGCTATCATGTTCATATCACTTCCACCGCAGAACACGATATTATGCGTGCTGCGGATTATATGGAATTTACCCTCAAAAATCCTGATGCTGCAGATAATCTGCTAGATGCTGCGACTGAGCAGATAGGCTCACTAGCCGACCTGCCACAGAAGTTTCGTCTGGTAGATGATCCGGTACTGGCAAGCTGGGGCATTCGTTTTGTAATAATCAATAATTACCTTGCCTTTTATACGATTGATGAAGAAAAGCAGTCTGTAATCATAGTCCGATTTCTCTATCAGAAAAGTAACTGGACTTCCATTCTTCGACAGGGATTTTCCCTCATTTAAGGAATCTGTTTTTATGCATGTTCCTTTTTAGTGCATTGCTTTATAAGCAGCCACACCCGCTACCGCCAGCACAAACACGGCTGCCAGTCCAAACATCATATTTCTTGTCTTTTTCTTCATTTCTTCAAATTCCTCCTGTTTCTTTACTGCCGACTCAGATGTTGTAATCTCTGATTGAGTTTTTTTTCCATATACTCGTAAAAATTCATTCCATTAAAAGAATAAAATCCTCCAGGTGCTATCGGAACTACACACGGAATTGCCACATAAGCAGAACCCGTAAGACCGATATACTTGTAAAGAAGAAGGACGATACCGCCACCGACTACTACGCTTGCAATGGAAAATATAAGCTGCCTTGCTCCTCCATCTGATTATTGTTTGTCGTAATAATCTGTTCTTTTCTCATGTTGTTTGTCTCCTTTTTGATAAAAAAATAAGCCAGCAGGGATAATCCCTAACCGGCTATTAAAAGTTACCCGCAACTGTTCAGTACCTTCACAGTTGCGAGCCGCAAGCGCATTAGAATCAGCTTCGCTGATGGGCGCTTGCTACTACATAATATACGTTTTCTTACGAAATATGCGGTACCGCATATTTCTGTACTGAATAGTTACGATTGATCTATATTATGATCAGGCAATGCCTGTTGTAATGATTAAATCGGGCTTTTCCCGATGTGTTTAGCTATTACCACCTCCTTTCAAGGCGCAAAAAAAGCACCTTAACCTTATTGGCTAAAGTGCTTGTATTAGTTTGATATTAAATTGTTGTGAGTCAGACAAACTTGAATTTGGTTATTAAAGATTTGCAAAATATTTTTCTAATGAATCCACAAACTCACCAATATGAATTCCATCTACAAAAGAGTAATACACCTGTACATATATTGGCAAGTTTTTACCTGAATTTCTTTTAGAAATATGTGTATATGTTATCCACAACATAGGGTAACAATGGGAAACTATCATTTCATAGTAATACTGTGAAATAAATAGGTCTCCTGTTCATTTGTAACTTTCTTAGTGTCGACACAGTATTCTCAAAGTTTATTCATCATAGGAACATTCACCACTTTGTCTAAATTCTGATAAAACGCATTTACTGATTTATTTTATAACCGGTCAGGATTTTCTCTCATAAAAATAAATTCTGCTACAGAGCGGTCATATGTTTTAATGTGTCCAAATAGCCAATCGATTACATTTTTCTGTACAAGTTCACTAAACTGTTCAGTTGGTCCTTCATAGTCCTGAAGGTATTCTTGCAGTTCCTGAATTGTCTTTTTAAACTCTTCATGTTTTTCGTGATGTTTTTCATACTCTGGATAACCAGCATTTTCCTGAAGCTTTTCCTCTTCTTTGAAATGAAAGTTAGTATACTCATCCAGATAATCCAGCATTTTGATTGCTTTTACCTTGCTGTCGCCATTTTGACAGGCAGTTAAAAAGTTCTGGATACGTTCAATCAATTCTTTATGCTGTGTATCAATTGTTTTATTTCCTGTTATTAAATTGTCATCAAAAGTAATATTTAAATCATAAGTCATAATCTTGCCTCCATTTCTTTTTTATTTTCTCTTAGATTCTTTTTGTGTCTGTCAGTTTCATATTAGCATTATCTGCTTAGTCTTCTACAGGAACAAAAACATCTTTTCCCAATCCACAGAGTGGACATACCCAGTCATCTGGAATATCCTCAAATGCAGTTCCTGGAGCAATACCTCCGTCTGGATCTCCTACTGCCGGATCATAAATATAGCCACATGGTCCACATTCATATTTTTTCATAGTCATTTTCTCCTTTTCCTGTTGATTTATTTTTGTTATTAGATTTCCACCATATTTTTCAGTGTTTTGTCTCTTTGTTTTCTACATATAGATTATATATAATAATTTCACTATTTTCAATAACAGTAATTGTTATTATTTTATGTTTTAAGATCTATTCATGTCTGCATCAACTATTACGCAACAAGTAGGTTCTACACGATTTCTGAAAACATAGCAGTGCATTGCTCTTTCTCATGCAGCATCATTTATTACCATATATTCATCCAAATTCCGTTCGGTAAAACATTCATTTCACATAGGCACAGTATACCACATTTTCTGTGCCTATGCTATATCATTTAATGCTTCTTCCGATATGAACTCATCCTAATCTTTTTTTGACTATGCCAAAAATTGGTCAAATCTTGGTCAAAACCCCTTGACCAACTATATATTTTAGTACATCCAAGCTCTGAAACCCTTGATTTTCCTGCATTCCTACTTATCAATAGACTTCATCGTCGGGAAAGCGGTAATACCTTACGCATAATCCTGCAATTCCCTGTATAAGCCTATTTCTCGTGTCTCCTGCATGTACTGTTTTCATGTAATGGTACATATCTGGTGACAGATTATTTTCATTTTGTCACCATAGTGTCACCAGATTGTCACCAAACTCTGTCTACGCAAGTGCTTTACAATACTGCTCCAAATAAGCTGTTGCCTTTTCCAAGGACAGACCTAACTTACCCTGCAATCTTTCCAGAATAGCTGCATCATCTAAGCCAAATTCCTGTCCCATTTCAATAATTTGTTTTGCCCCTCCAGCCTCGCTTCCTTTACGAATCAGCTTCTCAGATTCCGTCTCAATTACTGTTCCGCCCATAATATTCACCAGCCTTTCTTCGTTCTGATTTCCATTTGTAATGTGGGTAATAATAGTATTTACAAATCCCATTAAATCTACAATTTCATCATCAAATAATTCATTTGCTTTATGCAGCCGAATCATCTCATTTCTGAAATATTCCAAGTCCTTTACCGCATTCTCAATACTATTTTCTGCCTTCAATTCCTTTTCATATCGTGCAATATAAAACGGAATTATGGATTACCATTGGTTTGTCATCAACCTTTTTAATTTTCAACTTTCTCACCTTCCTCCACTTGGAAAATAAAATAGCCGCTAGGGAGCAATAATCACTCCTTAACGGCTATGTAAAATCATTCAATATTCAATTATTTAAAGAAACATGAAACTGAAATTTGTCAACCTCTTAGTCAATAAGGTCTAGCAAAAATACTTCTCTTCACAGTTGAATTATTGAGGATTAATCTACTTTACTATCAGATTGTCATAATACTCATTCTCGCTGTCGCAGAGATAGGCAGCGATTATCCTCCCTTTCTCCGTGCTTGTGTTGATATGAACGTACTGAGGTGTGCCGTCTTCTTTCGGTTCCAATTCATAGTAGTAGTCGTAGCCCGTAGCATTGAACAATTTAATGCCTGCATTAGGTTCCCCGATAACATCTTGAACCTCGGGAATCCCAATGCCCTTATCTCGATAATCGGTAAGAAGTTCCCGCATCTCATCTTCCGTAAGCTTTGGTTCAGGAGTGTCCGTCCACAGAAAAGGAATACCGTTTATCATACGGGCCGAAATCTCCTGATCGTTCATAATTCTACAGATAAGATATTCATCCTCAAAATAAAACGGCTTCTTATTCGACTCATTATTGAAGTAAGCCGCGCCCTCAAGGTTCATGATGTTAAAGTTAGTGACGCCCACTTTCTCCGGATTATCCGTATTCTCATAACAGAAACTGAGGCCTATCGTATACCACTCGCCGTCCATCACCACGTCGATACTCGTTCCTGCGTTTAGAACATTATGACCATAGTTGTACGAACCTCCGCCTCCTACCGGACCGACTTCTATATCACACTCAGAAAATCCTTCCGGATATGATTTAAAAAACATGTCCAAAGTGTCGTCAAAATCGGACTGTTCCTGTATCTCGGGCGTAAAGTTCAAGGCGAAAGCTTCTTTGTCTCCCTCGTCAGCAGCCTTCAGTAGCGCATCCAGTACTTCCTGTGCTGCCTGATGGTCTTGCACCCGCTCATTACGCCATTTGTCTGGTACACATTCATATTGAGTCCGCTCAATTGCTGTTTTTGTATTCGTTATCCGGAGGGTTACCAGCACAATCACAATGGAAACTACAGCAGGCAAAGACAAAAGTAACCCTATCACGATAAATACAATCGGATGTTTCTTTCCTTTGTTCTTGGGACTTTTCTTTTTTACTATACCGATGCTAAGAAAGATCAGTCCTGCAACAAACAGAATACCTAATATCAGTAAAATAATCGCCGTAAAAATTATTATCATAGATGCAAATGCCAAAATATCCCCACCTCTTTCAAATATTGTTTTTCCGCAATAGGTATCCGCAAAAATCAAATTAATTCGTGTATTTTCTCAACTTTCCAGTTTCTTGTGGCTTATAGAAAAACTGCTTTTCTGATTTACTCAATCTATTTTCAATTTTCTTTATTTTCAGCAACTCCATACTACAAATAAAATCAGCTGCCTGTAATAAACGATATTTTTGTGGTTCTGCTTTCCGAAACTCAACATTGGAAAAATTAATCTGCCGGAAAGCGAAATCTTATCCGGTGCTTCTTTTCGATTTACCACAACCATTTCATATGTAATAGGACTGCTAACAATAAAATTTAAAATCTGGAATTCTTGGTACTATCCTCAAGCTTTTTTACATTTGAAGCAATTTCATTCCTCTGGTCATGTATAAAAGCGTTACCAAATAGTAGGCAGGTCGTTCGGTGATTTCTCCAAAGTCTCCTGATTCATCTATAAATACACCGAGTTCTTTCATTAACTCCCCATACCCAATTTTGGTATGGATTTTGTATCCTCCTACTATTCTTCCTTGTAGTATACCATTAAGTTATACCTGAATCCGTGAAACCCGTCAACCCTTAATACTCTGAAACATCGATATAACAACGGGTTGAAAGAGTTTCTGTTACTGTTACTATTATTATTTTCATCTATTTGGTGAATAAAAAACACAAGAAAAAAATGTTATAATTCCTATGTTTAGCATTCCTCATATGGTACAATAAATGGTTATCATGCTCATGGTGAGTGCGAACAATTTCACAGTGAAATCAAGACAGATATGGATGTATAAAGACTACCATCTGGTAAGTTCGATACAAATGAACCTGTTCTTGAATTGACTGTAATAGCTTATAACATCTTAAGACTTATAGGCCAGGAGTCGCTAAAAAGCAAGCGTTCTCCAAAAACAAAACATCCGGTAAAAAGACGGCGTTATACTACAAAATATGAATTTTTCAAGGTGCTATAGAAATAGGGGCAAAGTTATTTATGGTTTTGACCCCAACATCTTGTCATATATCTATCCAGACATTCTCTTACTTGACTGCTAAGAGCATCTATATCGATATAATCAAGATGTCCATGTCGTCCATATATCAGTACAGCCTTTCCATCTCTTACACCAGGGGTTCCAATAAAAAATCCATTTTCAGAACCTCCGTGTGTAAATATTCTATCCTTTAAAGTAACATCTTCCATCCCACACTCAAACCACGCTAATTCTCTATCACTTGCAAGATATAAGCAAGGAGATCCCGAGACACTATTCTATCATCTTTTATCATCCCACACATTACCTTTCTCTCTTCGCATATGGTTTCCAAGCCTAATGCAACTATTCCAACCCATGTATTTCTTCCTGCAACTTTTCAAGAAACACAAGGATATCTTTAAATTCCGGTATATTTCCATATATCATATTCCGCATAGCCTGATAATCATCTTCTAATTCTTTATGTATCCGCTCTCCCGGTACAAGCATAATGTTTTCTAAGGTTGCAGTTTCATAATGTGCACCTTTGGCATAATAGAATTTCTGCTTAAATGCCACATCTTTTTCTAACAACTCTTTTCGTTTAAATGCTCTTTCCTTTACCCATGAATTGCCCATATTATACACATCATATAGATGTCTTGCATATCTGGCAGGCAACTGCTTTCCCTCCGGGAAATTTGCAATTTTATGTAATATGGTGAGTTTTTCCCAGAAAGTTCTCTCAACATCAATGGTCAAAACCGAAGTTTCTTTTTGCGAAAAAATATCCGGATATTTTTCGGCTGCAAATGGAGTTACGCTTGTCTCATGAGATGGCATCCATTCTGCCAATGGTCCTATTTCCAATCTTACACAAGAGCGTAAATACTCAGCCTCAAATATCTGCGGATAATAAAAATTAACCACCATCTCATCTCCTGTATCAACTGAAATCCATTCTCCATCACCCAGTTTTTCTTTCATTTCTATATTCAACTGGGGTATCAATTCCTCTTTATAGAATTTTGCTGCTTCCGAATTAATTTGCTTATTAAATATATCCTGCTTGGTTTTCGATCTTTCTTCCCAAGGATTCACCTCGTCATTAATTATTTTTCTCCAATCCAAAATCAAATCTATATCCTCGGAAAACCGCTCAATAACATGGTATGATTTAGAAAGGCTTGTTCCACCTTTAAATACAAAAGCGTTTTTGTACCTGCAATCATGGAATAAATGATCCAACATAAAACATACCCAAAAGTCTTTCTCTATTACATTAGGCTGCATTCCCATAGAAATTGCAGTGGCTAGAAATAATTCGGTTCTGTCTTTTATCTGTAATTTCGCAACTTCTTTCATTATTCAGTACACACCTTTCTGATCACTGCATATATCCATTCACTTACACCTGTTGCTTCCTCTAACATCTTTTTCTTTTCCGCCTGAGGTAATCTATTTTTTAAGCTCAAGATAATACTCTCATCAATCCGCTCTTTTCCCAATGTCTTTAATGCCTCAACAACCAAAGTGGTCATCTCAGACATAAATGAAATCTCTCTATTTGCACGGTGCTTAAACGACAATGTTATATTATCCCACGAAAATTTTCTATAAGGACCGTCACTGATATAGGACCAAACAACCGGAACCTGAGTAGATAGTCCCAACTTATTTAATGCTACATCTCCGCACGGAGCAATAGTCCAATGAAAACTTCTGGCAATAGCATACGCTACCCTTTCAGGATTTGCAGGAATATATTCTTTAAGTAGCTTACTATATGTCGGCTTTTCATATACTCCATCTAAAATCCTGCGGATATTCTTTTCTTCCACCTGTCTCCCAAGACATTTTCTTACTGTTGTAGTAGTTGCAATATCCGTAAAATCCGAAGTAACAAATACAGTTCCGACCTCAGCTATCTCTATCCTCTTTTTTATTTCCGCATAAATGCTATTAGTCATAAAACCACTCTCCTTATTTTGTCACGATTATTATATAATTTTCGTGACAAAAATACAATCTGTTTTATAATATTATCTCTCTACTAATGGTTATTATCAAAAATAATGTAAAATCATTCCGTTTATCAGATTTATTGGTCTGTATGAGAATGAAGTCTTTGTCTGACCCGGAAACTTCCTTGTGGATGGACCAAAAGAAACGATTCTGCTTACGAAGGATATTATACCGGAATCCGCAAGCTATGGTGTCAAAATCAATGATGACAGTATGGAATCCGAATTTGAAGACGGGTAGATTGCATGGGTATTAAAACAAGATATGGTTGAAAATGGAGAAATTGGAATCTTATCTCTGAACAGAGAAGCTTATATTAAGAAATTACAGGATGAACAAAATGGAGTTTCCCTTATTTCCCTAAACGAGAAATACCCTCCAATTCCGGTCAGAGAGCATGACCGTTTTGATATACTGGGAAAAGTAGTTGGAAAGAATCATCCAAACGAAATCAAAGAATATCTACAATAAACAAGTCTTTCTTTTTGGACAGTATTTTCTGTATCCTTGGTATTATAAGATATGTATAAAAGTAGGTGTTTGCCATTGCGGTCGTTAATAACCTAAAAACAATTCGTGAATCACGAGGTCTTCTGCAAGAGGATATTTGTAATAGACCATATTTGCGGATTATATGCACACACCCTGCAGTATCATAAAAATACTGCAGGGTGGTTTCAGCATTTATTTGCAACAAGCAGCAAGTCAATAAATCAGCATAGAGCAGGTATAAACTTGGCGAACAAATAAAGTCCATCATTGCCTGCCATAACCTCATGTGGTACTTTTGCAGGCATAATAGATATTACACCGACCTCATATTTTATTTCAGCTCCATCATTTATACATACACCTGTGCCTGCAATAACTTCATGCGTTTCAAGCTGAGTCTCATGAATATGATTTTTGATAGCCTTACCCGGTGCAATTCTGACAAGATGATAACTGAACTGACCTTCTGTATCTTTTCCTGTAATAATATGTTTCAGTTCCACGCCATCAAAAATCGGATGTTTAGACCATTCAATTTGTTCAAATTTAATAGCCCTCCCTGGCACCGCCAAACTACCATTGATAAATGCTTCGAATACTTCTTTGTTCATAGAATTGTCCTCTCTTTCTTTGTTAATAAAACAATTCTATTATCTTCTTATCGAACAGACTTGTACAAAATTGCGGACTTTATATATTCTTCCGGAGAAATACCCATTTGCCTTTTAAATGCTTTGCACAAATGGCTCTGATCGCAAAAACCAACAGCTGCGGCAACATCAACAACCTTCATTCCGCTTTCTAACAATTCCTGTGCTTTTCTAATGCGACATTGAAGTTGAAACTTGTGTGGTGTTAAGCCATTCTCACCTGCAAATTTTCTAATCATGTGATATGAACTTATATGAACTTTTTCAGACATATCAGCAATGCTAATCTCCAATTCCGGATTTCCAATAATTTCTCTCCTAATGATATCAAGTTCTCTATCTACATTATCTTCTTGTGGCAGACATATACTTATCATAGAATAAAAATCCGTTATGGGATAAATGGAATGTTTCATATTAAGAGCTATAGAAAACATTTCTCCTTCATTACAAACAAATTCCTCCTGGTCAATTTTCACCCCAACCTTTCCTTCTGTTACAATACCAAATACCAAATGTCCAATATGTGTATGTTCCGGATATGAAATATTTACATTCTCATAACTAATCGTCTCAATACCAGTAGAAATATCTTTTATGTATTCAAGTTTATTCAAACCATCACCTTCTTAGTTTAAAACGACAAAATCATCCGATAATACAAAAATCAGTACGCTTACACAAATATGAACAGTATATTAATATAAAGAATTATAATGTGCCATATTTATCTTTTTGAAACATATGTCATAATATCACTCAACCATTTATCATACGCCAAATACGAATCCCATTGTCCTAAAGTCTTCATGTCCTTCATAACTGATTCGATATGTGAAATATAATCTGATGTTTGAGAATAGCTATGTGTACCAGCATTCTCCCTTACTGCAACTGCATGTAAATAATCTTTTGGAGAAGTATGTCCGGTCTCTACATTCAACACCATCAGCTCATTAAAACTGCACTTGTTTGGATTAATCTTGCTGGCATCTACCTCTTGCTCATATGCATTTCCATCTGCATCCAATCCTTTAATCATATAAATCGGATAATCTTCCGTATAGGAATCTGACCGATAAATGTTAACCGACTCGCCCGTTTGGGGAATGGCATAGGACATAAGAGCATCTTGGCAAAGCATTGCCTTTTGATCTCCACTGGCTGCACACTTCATCACATTTTGGGAAAACTGTACCTCATCGCCTGTCTTTGTCGTTTTTGTTGCACCCCAGTCCTTTAGTTGAGAGTGCGTTTTTTCGCAAACAAAAGAATCATTGTAGGCAGAATTTCTTGTTGTGTTATGTATCATATTTTCTCTATCCTTACTATCTATTTCACAGATAAAAACTCAAAGCGATTGCTTCCGTAATTCCAAGTAATATTAAAATTCTTCAAAAAAGACATTGTACTCTGATAGATATCATTGTCTTCCCATTCACTGGCAGCCATATAGTTCTCGTGATTCAACAACAGGCTCTCTTTAGCATCTATATTTTTTACTGCTGCTAATAGAAATAGTTTAAACGGAGACTCTGCATTTTTACCAGCAAAATACTCCTTGAAACCATCCAAACCGGTTTCTCCATCCCATGTAGCATTGCTGCAATATACAAAATCTTCTGGTGGTGCCATGTTTACATCATGGAAGTTGCCGCCTATTGCCCGGTCACGGTTAATCTGCCATTCCATGGAATCCCATACGCCATTAAATGTGATTCCTCCATCCAGTGTAAATCTTGTATGCTGCTCTACATAAGCAAAATCCACCGATTCTGTTCCGAATTCCTCCGTCAGTTCATTTGCTGTTTCCTGAAACAACTTCTGCATTTCTTCACAGGCATAATACCACTCCGAATTGTAATAATAAGTTCCATTCCAGTTGACACCACTCTCTTCCATCAGATCCTTTCCTTCCTGCATATTTCGTGAACAGGCATTTCTTGTGTTTGCTCTGCTGAAATACTCATACAGTCCTGACAACCATCCGGTAAACCGCTGTTTTTCATAATTACTCATAGAAGTACCCACTACTTTTACATCATCCGCTGTTTCTGCATGCTCCTGCGTTTCTTCCGGTCTGCCAAACGCATGGTATACATATTCCTTAAAAATAGTCTTTACTTCATCACAAGTGATTTTTCCATTATAATAATCCCGCATAATATCATAGGTTTCATTGAAAAAACGATTGCCCGGTGAGATTATCTTTCCTCCACTTTGTGCCTTCAGCATACTTCTAACTTCCCCGTAGTTGTCTGCTGTGGCAGAGATTGTATAGGATTGCATGGAAAGCTCCACACAGTCTTTTTTATAATATATTTTTTCCTGTCCTTTCCCCTCTTTATAAGAATAAGTCTTGAAAAGAACTTCATCAGATTTTTGATACTGCTGATAGTCTGTTCCTGCCACATTATTTCCAACCGCTGTTACTGACATATTCACTCTTCCTTCCCTGCGTCAAATTCTTTACCATCTTTTAGTTATAGAGTTTTTCCATTTATCACCTGACGCACCAAAAGTTGAGAAATATGATTCATCTTACCGCCTTCAAGATATCCTGTTTCTTTTGCTGCATTCATCCATGCATTCTTTACAATTGGTGGCGCATCCGGCGCTACTGTATCAAATACTTCTCCATGCGCTGTAAATATGCTATCTGCATCCATGTCACTGCTCAAAAATTCTTCCCAGAAATCTTTAGAGCCACTAAAAATCAAATTTGCATCTTTTTCAAATCTGCCTAGAAAATCCTGTACTTTCTTCGCATCATTAGGATTTGTATATTTTATTTCCCAACTATCTATGATCTTACCATTTTGACATCTGGTACTGACAATTCCATCTTCTCCAAAGGCAGTAATCGTCCAAACCTTTTCTTTATTTTCATCCTCCTCTACAGAAGCACACTCTGTACCTGTATCTGTTTGTGAAACACCTACTGTTGTAGTGCCGGTCAGCTGTACTTCCTCAAATCTACTCAAAGCCTTATTCTCCATCTCCTGAGCCTCTTTTGCTGTGCGAAGTACTGTCTGATCATCGGTATTTAGATTCTTTGTCCAATTCTTTTCGTGTTTCACACCATCTTCTGTCGGAATTCCCTCCTCTGTCTGGCTTTCTGCACCAGTTTCAGATGTACCACTTAAACCATTTGCAGCTGCACTAAGCGCTGCCGCCGAAGCCGCAGTTGCTCTCATGTTTGAATCAGCCTCTAAAGCTGCTTTCTGAGCGGCTTCATCCTGCATTTCTTTTAACTGTTTTATTCTTTCTTTGAACGCATCAATATATTTATCAATACCCTCAAGCAAATTATCCCATTCATCGTCGGACATTTCACGCCAGTCTTTTTCTTCCTTTAATTCTTGTGCAGTAAGGGTATGTGTTTCCTCAAATAGCTTCAGAAGATCTGCAGCACTTATTGTTTCTTTCGTTTTTTCATTTTCAAGAATGGTTTTAGATTTTGCCAAAGCATCTGTCCAATTCATTTTCTTATTCATGATATTATCAAGCGAACCAAAATCTGTGCCATCAGTTGGAGACATAACCGTCTTCATGGCATTCCAGCTTCCCCATTTGCTATTTACACCTTCTCCATTAGCATCCTTATACTGGCAATATGCAAACATTTCCACCGGTGTTGCATTCTTTGGATCAAAATTTGATAAGTTCACATCTATCGTTTCACTCCCACTTCCGGTTGCAACTTTCACTCGAATGATTGTATCATCATTTCCCGGTTTCGTAACTAAAGATGCCGACATTCCATATCCTATTTCTCCGGCTTTTGCAAAACCAATTCCAAGAGGTGTGACCTGCTCATCCTCTGCTTTTTCTTCCTGTATTTTTTCACTGGAATGCACATCACTTAATCTCTCCGTTACATCCGGTTCTTCTGATTGCTCTATCTGTGTGATATCCATAGACAAGAATTTCATAAAATAGGGTTCAAACAAAGAGTTGATATCCTCTTTCGCATTCATCATTTGACGAAAATCATCAAATAATCGATTCGCATAATCAATCATACTCTTTGCTTTATCCATGACATTTTCATTTCTGAGATTATTCACTTTTTCTAAATAGTTCATTTTCTCCAAAATGTCATCGGTATCAAAATAATCATCCGCTAAAAATTCAGAGGTTTGTTCTGTATGTTCAAAATACATACAAAGAGTTGAGAACTCCGGAAAATCTGCATATTCAGGATCAACTTCTTCCGGATTAATATCTTTTTCAAATGGATTGCCATCCTTATCATATCCTTTTACAGAATAGGTTTTGTTATGTCCATCTGATTTAATAAAAACTTGAAAACTTTGTTCCGTCTTCTGATATGAATAAATCATTTCACCAGAATCATCTTGCGATGCATAAAGTGCCTCTGTCTTAATATTCGCAATAATACATTTACAATAAGGCGAAGATGTAACCGCCTTCCTTACCGCTTCCTTGAAGTCGTGCATTGGATCATCTTTTGGAATTTCTTTACTCAAATAATCATCCGATACGTTTGAGAGCGAACCACTTCTACTTTTGGTTACTGCTTTGTAATAATAACCGGAACTACTGTAAGTTCCTAATCCTGCAATTGACATATAGTCCTCCCTTCCTGCAGTCAATCTGTCGGTCATGACTGCACCACTGCCCGAAAGGTCCCAGTGGTAAAAATATAATAAAAGCGCATCTTTCAAAAATAAATCCATTGAAAATGCGCAATCCTTTGCTATTTATATAGTTTTAATTAGTCTTTCATTATCTATTTATTAAAAACAAAAGCACTACATCTCAAACCTTAATTTTTGAAATGTAATGCTTCCTTGCACATAATATATCGACATTATGATATAAAACATTAATAATTTTAAAAAATAAAATCTGACTAAAATACTTTCATACAGTAAAATATTAGTTTCAACGTGTGATGTTCTATATATTATTATCGAACAATCATTTCCGATACTTAAACATCAAATTATTTGGCTCTTCATTAGGATGTGTGGTATAGAAAATTGGCTCAAGACCGCATAGAACTTGAAAAAGCATATGGGCTCTATTATAATTTTTTTGTCCAGAAAAAATTGTAAAGGAAAGAGTCACCATATGCT
>Ga0256404_1001064_pt1 | contig 69259 bp, 59 predicted proteins | sample RumenRJG_01DNA_FD_185990 | JGI IMG/M metagenome (GOLD analysis project Ga0256404, IMG submission 185990) | Bovine rumen microbial communities from Lethbridge, Alberta, Canada - RJG_01 | ecosystem: Host-associated > Mammals > Digestive system > Stomach > Rumen | place: Canada: Alberta | collected... | reverse complement strand
CTTTCCTATATTTTACAACACATTGCAATAAAATACAATACAGTAAAACAAAAAAGTTGACACAAAAAAAGCAGGTTTTAAGCGACCTGCAAGGATTTTTTCTATTATTCAACTGTCAAACTCCCGGGGGAGAAATTTTGTACTTTTTTTCCTATAATAATATTCTTTTTTTATGGTCTTATATATATATATACCCCAATTTTCCTGTCATAAAGAGCAATTTTTTTCTCTTTTTTATTTTTCATATATCTTTGCAAAAGAATAATTTTATGCTATACTTAACCAAAAAGTCTAGAAAGGATGAAAAAAATATGAACTTACACATACGTTACAAAAAAATGACTGCAGGCTTGCTAACCGCAGCACTTTCTTTTGGAATTTTTTCTATATCTCCCGTACAAGCGGCAACTTCTTTAAAATTATCCAAAAAAACGGCAACTGTCACAGTGAATAAAAGCATTACCATAACCGCAAACAAAAATGTAAATAAATGGAAATCTAGTAATAAAGCAATTGCTACTGTAAAAAAAATCAGCAACAAAAAGGCAAAAATTACTGGTCGTAAAAAAGGAACTTGCAAAATTACTGCAAAAAGTGGAAAAAAGACCGTAAAAGTTAAAATAACGGTTCACGCAAAAGCAATCAAGACGCCTACTGTTACAAAGCTACCAGCAGCAACTTCTACTCCAGTCATTTCTGCTACTCCATTTGTAACAAATACTCCGATTGTAACTACGAAGCCTGTAATTACAACTACTCCTATTGCTACAGAACCTTCACAAACTGCGACACCCGTTGTCACAGAAACTCCTGTTGTTGCCAGTACTCCTGCAATCACAGAAGTTCCAACAGCAATTGCCACCACAACACCTACACTAGAACAACCTGCATCCAGTGCACCCCCTGTTCCTACAGGAGCTCCAATGGTGACAATAGCTCCTTCTATAACAACAGGACCTGCAACTACACTGGACATTAGTAATGTAAAAATATCCTGCTATTATAAAGAGAACAACCAAAGTATTTTGACTTTACAAAATGATACTGCTGTAAATTTTGAAATTGACAAAAATGAATATTATTTAGAGAAAAAAACAGAAACTGGTTGGAACAGCCTTCCTGCCACAGACATTTATAGAGATCCCGATCCTGTACAGTTACAGGCTAATAGTATCCTATCCTACTCTTTACAATATTTAGACGATTATGGCACTTTACCATCTGGTACTTACCGCATTGTTGTTCCACTTCACTACAATGACCCATATAGTAAGGATGCAAGTACCTATTATGTTTCATGCGAGTTTATCATTGGAGCATTATCTACAGAAAAACTTTCTATGACCGTAACACCCAATGTGGATAAAAAGCTTTCTGTAACACTTCAAAATAACAATAGCTATTCTGTTAAGTTGGATCAGTCAGATTATAATATAGAACGATGGGAAAATGACACTTGGCTTCCCCTTCCTTCTATTACCATTCTGACACCAGAACGTCCTATCACATTAGAAGCGAATACAACAAATACATTTTCTATTGATTATACAGAATGCTTTGGAAGCCTTCCTTCTGGTACTTACCGCATTGTATTACCAGTGTGGCAGACTGAAAATACATCAAATCGTACTGTATTATACCAGACTTTCACATTAGACTAGATGTAACCACCCAAAATTTGAAATACAAAAAACAGGAATGTCGTACAATCGTGCAACATTCCTGTTTTCATTTGTAATGAAAGATAACTATCCTTCTGACCTTATTTCAAAAATTTATCGCAAAATATGTGACATGCATCTTCCCATGAACATATAAGAACTTTTATTCTCGAACAACTGCATGTGTTTTCAAAAATTTCTTCCAATCTTCATAACAATATCCATATACATGACATCCATCCTGCGAGATTCCCTCTTTTAAGAAACCATCCTTATCCGTATACAATGGGTTGATATCCAAATAAAAAATATTGACTCCATCTGCCAGTTTAGCAGTCTCAACATTTCTTGCATTCACATTGACATTATTAAACTCTGTCTTAGGATTATTGCGTCCTTTGCTCATATGCATATTTCCAATCAGATAGATAATCACATCCTTCTGATTTCTTTGAATCATATCTACCAGCTGTTTCATCCACTGTCCATGATTCTTTTCATTTCCGTATCCCAAGTCATTCATACCAATTGTAATGTACACTTTTTTATAGGTATTCTTTTTCATAATGCTTTCCAAGTCAACCTTTTTATTTTTATTTTTCCAAGTAATCTGTTGTCCTCTGGTCCACTGATACAAAGAAAAACCACCCTCACAAAAAAAGTCTGCCTGCTTCTTCAAGTCTGTGTAATCATAGAGTCCCATCATACGCGAATCCCCAATAAACGCTGCATCTTTAAAATACGAATCTTTTACTTTTTTATAGTCATATTCTGTCGTAAGTGCAATCATACCTACATCGGAATAGTATGGAGAATCCACCTTTTGTGGCTTATACGTTTCAAATTTTGTCTGTCCTTTTTTCATAGGTTCTGCGGTAATTGCCGCCTTTGTCGCACTGGCAGTCTCCGCTACCTGTGGTTCACTTGTTGTTATAATTGGCGTACTTTCAATTTCTTCTTTTTTTATTTCATCATCCGATTCTGGATTTTGTACTACTTCATCATCGAATGCCCGTTCCCATAAAGGTTTGCTCACATAAGCCAATGCTTCTTCCTTTGTCAAGCCATCTCCCTTTATCACACCTGCAACCGCTAATACAAAAAACAGAAGGAGTAAGCAACATAAAAACGGACACTGTTTAAATTTGTTCCACATACCACTTTCCTCCAACTCTAATAATTAAAATATAAAAATGGATTGCTGCTTCCTTTTAAAATCTCATATACGGACAAGAAAAATATTCCTACAAGAATTGCAATCATCCATGGTTTTTGCCTTTGTTTACGAAAGAGGTTATATGGAAGCTGCGTTGCAAATATAATACAAATCAATATTAACCACCAATAAATATGTACATAATTTTGAAACTGGCTCATTCCCATAAGCACTTTTCCACTTGTATGTCCAAACATACTACCTAAATATTGCTTTAAGGTCGTAAAATCTGAAATAGCAAATACTACCCAGCTTATTGGAATAAGAAAAATCACATATAAATGACCTATCACTTTAGAACGTTCTAACCATTTTCCTAAAAATAGCTTTTCAATTGCAATAAAAACAAAAAAGGAAATTCCCCAAATTACAAAATTCCAGCTTGCTCCATGCCATAATCCAGTCAATGCCCATACTACAAATAAATTAACGATGGTACGAATCTTTCCCTTTTGATTTCCACCAAGAGGAATATATACATATTCTCGAAACCATCTTCCCAATGTAATATGCCATCTTCTCCAAAACTCTGCTATAGATTTTGAGATATAGGGCTGTTTAAAGTTTTCTGGAAGTGTAAAACCTAACATCTTTCCAAGACCTAATGCCATAAGAGAATATCCCCAAAAGTCAAAATAAATCTGAAAAGTATAAGCAATCGCTCCAAGCCAAGCAACGGAGGCCCCAAGGCCAATAGTTCCAGCGGATAAAATCGTATTCCACAAGGTATAAATAGAGTTTGCCAATAATACTTTCAGCCCCAAACCAAATGTAAACCATTTTAATCCATCTTCGATCTTCTCAACCGTCACCTCACGCTCCTGTAGGTTAGCTTCGACCTCCTCAAAAAGTACGATTGGACCAGCTACTAATTGTGGAAACATACAAATATACGTGGCAAATTCAATAAATGTGACCTGCCTTTTTATCTTTCCTTTATAGCAATCTACCTGATAAGATAATATCTGAAAAGTATAAAAACTAATCCCAATAGGCAATGCAATCTCCAGCGGTGTAAGCCAGCTCTTGCCCAAAATTGCGTTTATATTTTCGATTCCAAAATCCAAATATTTGAACCAGCCTAACACTGCTACATTTAAAAGAATGGTTACTATCAATAAACCTTTTCCTTTGTATTGATATATCCTTTTCGATAATACATAATTTAACATCACCGAAGCCAGCATAATCCATACAAACTTTGGTTTTCCAATTCCATAAAAAATCAAACTGCCAGCTAACAGTATTCCATTTCGATATTTACTCTGTGCTATAAAATAGATTATCATGAAAAGTAGCAAAAATCGAAAAATAAACGCATTACTTGAAAATAACATTTCCCTACCTCTATTACACAATTTACAGTCTTACTATTTCAACTGTCTTCTAACATTTTTTCGCTTATTCTTTTTATTCTCATAAAGCATCTTATCTGCCTGTGATAGCATATCCTGTATGGACATCTTCTCCCGCCAACGAAATGTTGCATAACCAATAGATGTTTCTACATAGTAATCCTTATCTGACGCATCGTTAAAGCGTTTCTCAATTCCTTTGATACGTTGTTCCAGCCTCTCTCCCATGTCTTCGCTCGGTATCACAGCTAATGCGGCAAACTCATCTCCGCCAATTCTACCAACAATATCCGTATCTCGCAATCCTCCCTGCAAGTATTCTGCCACTTTTCGAATTGCAAAATCACCTTCTTTGTGTCCAAACTGGTCATTGATTTGCTTTAGATTGTTTAAATCTGCATATATACAAAAGATATACTGTCCTTTTCCCTGTTCCAGACATAACATTGCATTTTCAAAAAATCCTCTACGATTGTATAATCCTGTCAGCGCGTCCTCCTCGGACATCATATTTAACAAATTATTCCGCTTCTTTAATTGTTCTTCTATGGCTCTTTGGTTCATCGTAAGCTCTATAAACTGCAATGCACTTCCTACATGCAGGCTGACACTATACATACTTGTAATATTTTCTGTATTCAATTCACACAATAAAATACCATATATTCTCTCACCAGCAAATAAAGCATAGGCTGCCATATGCATACATTCTTCCCATGAAATAATATCTTTTAAACCATGTGTAGCATCCAGATATATGCCAGCTGGCAAGGAAACAATTTCTCCATTTACCATCTTTGCAACTAGAGTAAGGCATTTCGGACAACTCCAGTCTCTTACAGAATGATTAATCTGCACTTCTGGCAGTAAAAATAAATAGGCATTACTTACCTGCATAAAGTGAATACGTTCCATCAAACATTCATACATCTGCTTTTCATCATCTATATTTGCCAACATATCTCTTGTAATAAATGGTGTGGTCCAAATGTTTCTTTGCAGAACATCATTTCGCAAATTAGAAGCAATCAGCGTCGTATTCTGCATATATCCCAAAATATAATAAAGCAAATTAGTAATACGCATCTGCTTACTTTTGCTAATCTCCAAAAAGCTAATATCTGCCAACTGTCTACAAAAAGCAGTAATAAACTCTGAAACTGCCATTTTTTTGGATGCCAACAACTCATTTAACTTATTTTCAATATAATGCATATTGTATTTTTGTACCTGTTCCTCGTCGCCAAGACTATTTTCTACAATATAGTAAAATAATTCAAATAGAGTATTGTAAATGATCTTATCTTCTGCAAAACTGATCCGATACAAAAATCCATTTTGCAAAGTATCCACTGTACATTTTCTTGCAATCTGCTCATAGGTATCCTCTTTTGAAAATTTGCAAACAATTCCGTCTACATCTTTTTCACTACCGCAGGATTCTCTATGAATAAAATACACTGGTACTTTTGCAGAGGTCACCTCTCCAGTCAGGCAAATCTCAACCGCCTGTCGCATGGCCATATAACCTAAATCATAGGAATTTTGCTGTATTGTGGTAAGTGCGGGCTTCTCTGATTTTGCTTCTGGCACATCGTCAAAACCTGTAATGGCAATATCCACACCAGGTTCTAACCCACGCTTCCTACATTCTTTATAACCAGATAATGCCATTGTATCATTGGCACATACCACTGCATCTAACCCAGGGTTGTGATCCAGCAATGCCCCAAAGAATACTGCCGCATTTTCAGAATAATCTCCGTATTCTACCATCTGTTCCGTTACTTCCAGCCCATTTTCCTCCATCACTTTATAATAGGCATGTAACCGTTCTCTGGCATCTTTATTATTTTCCTTCGGTCCACTAAGATACGCAATTTTTTTGCATTTGTGTTCCTGAATTAAATGCTCCATGCACTTGCTTATACCGTCCTCATTATCCGAAATAATATTGGCATAGTCTCCATACTCATCCCCGACAATCAATACTGGTATGGTTAGCCCTTTCAGTCTGGAAAAAAACTCATCTTTTGTTTCACCCATATACAAATAGAAGGTAGAATATACAACGATCAACAAATCTAATTTTCCCATTGTTGCATAGTCAAAGATTGTATTGAACTGAAATAAATATTTCTGTTCCTTATTTCCACCTTCGTAATAATAAAGTTCATCGAAGCAATTCGCATGCGCACCCATAAAAAATAAAGTCTTTACGCCCTCTTCTGTTGCTTTATTTACCAGCCCATTCAACATATCATTGGTATGAGCTGCACATATATTTCCTATCAACACACCAACTGTGATGTCTTTTTTTCTATCTTGCATCATGATCCAGCCACCTTGCTACATTATTTTACTCCATACATACTTCTCTCTATATTATACAAAATTTTGCAAATATTGAAAATATCTTTTGCGATAAAAGTATTCTGAAATATATGCTTCCGTACACTATCTTCGAATTACCACAGTAACCTGCCCCTGCAACTGCTTTTTCGTTACATCACGTAAGCAAAGACCTACATTTTCACCTTCCACTGCTTTTTCTTTTGTTTTTCTAAATGATTCTATTCCAGAGATTCTACTGGTTAAGCTAGTAGTTTCGGTAATTACCTCCGCTGTTTCTCCAACTCTTGCTTCTCCTGATAATACATTTCCTGTTACTACGGTTCCTCTACCTGTAATCTGAAACGAATCTTCCACTTTGAGAACAAAATCCTGACCTCCATATTGATCTGTAATACCTCGGTTGGTGATTCTCTCTACCTTTCTCTGGTCTTCCTGCTCTCTTTTATGTACTTCATCTAAGTCCTGCTTCTTATCTTTCAAATAATCCCATCTTTTTCTCCTTTTTTCTTCTATAAAAGTTTATTTGTCAACAAAACAAAGGCACTACACCTTCCATTGTGTCTGGTGCAATGCCTTTTGTTTATCCATTTTATTTGGTATCTCCATCTACAATTTCACTAATTGCTGCACCTGGTGCAACCATTGGCCAAACTTTCTCATCCGGATCAATTACACACTCAATAAATATCGGTTCTTTTGCCTCTAAAGCCTCTTTAAATACAGGCTCTACCTCCTCTTTCTTTGTAATACGATATGCCTTTGCCCCCATAGCCTCTGCAACCTTCACAAAATCTACTTTATCTTCTAATACGGTCTGTGAGTATCTTTCGCCATAGAACAAAGTCTGCCATTGACGTACCATACCAAGCACATGGTTATTTAATACAACCTGAATGATTGGAATATTGTAACGCGTAGCTGTAGCAATCTCATTCATATTCATACGGAAACAACCGTCTCCCGCAATATTGATTACCTGTTTTTCTGGCACACCAACCTGTGCACCGATTGCCGCACCAAGTCCATATCCCATCGTACCTAATCCACCAGAAGTAAGTAAGTTTCTTGGTTTCTTATACTTGAAGAACTGTGCTGCCCACATTTGATGTTGTCCTACATCTGTAGATATAATGCAATCTCCCTTGGTAAGTTCATTTATTTTTTCTATTACATAAGGACCCGTCAAACCTTCCTGTGGATAGGTAAGTGGAAGTTCCTCTTTTCTCTTTAGGGCACCTGCAATCCATTCTGTATGCTTTTGCTGATCCAATCTGTTCAGTAAAATTTCTAATACTGCCTTACAGTCTCCTATAATACTAGCATTGACACGAATATTTTTATTCACCTCTGCCGCATCTACATCAATATGTAAAATCTTTGCTTTGCTGGCAAATTTCTTTGCATTTCCTGTTACACGGTCTGAAAAACGTGCACCTACTGTAATCAACAAATCACAATCTGTTACGCTAAGATTAGCAGCTTTTGTTCCATGCATACCAAGCATACCTAAATAGTAAGGACTTTCCCCATTAAATGCACCTTTTCCCATCAGAGTATCACAAACTGGTGCATCCACTCTTTCGGAAAATGCCTTCAATTCTTTCTCTGCTCCTGAAATAACAGCTCCACCACCTACGAAAATCACCGGTCTTTTTGCTGCTTTTATCATAGATACTGCCTTGTTAATGTCTTCTTCCCGAATGGTATCTGTAATACGAACATTTTCCTTTACAACCATCTGTTTGAAGTCTGTCTTGGCTGCTGTTACATCTTTTGTTACATCTACCAATACTGGTCCAGGTCTTCCTGTTCTGGCAATGGTAAACGCACGACGAATTGTTTCTGCCAATTTCTTTACATCTTTTACAATAAAGCTGTGTTTTGTAATTGGCATCGTGATTCCAGCAATGTCTACTTCCTGAAAACTATCTTTTCCAAGCAGTGGATTTGCCACATTACAAGTAATTGCCACCATTGGAACAGAATCCATCATAGCGGTTGCAATACCTGTAACTAAGTTTGTGGCTCCCGGGCCACTTGTAGCCATACACACCCCAACTTTACCAGTAGCACGAGCATATCCATCTGCCGCATGAGATGCTCCCTGTTCATGGGATGTTAAAATATGATGTATCTCATCCTGATGATGATATAACTCATCATACACATTTAAAATTGCCCCTCCAGGATATCCAAAAACAGTATCTACCCCTTGTTCTTTCAGGCATTCTACAATAATTTGAGAACCATTTAACTGCATACTTTTCTCTCCTGTCTTTATTTTTCCAAAATTGCTCCACGATTTCCAGAAGTAACCATATGTGCATATCTAGCAAGATATCCTGTAACTTCTTTTTCTTTTGGCTGCCATTTTTCTTTTCTCTTTGCCAATTCTTCATCTGAAACTTTAACGTTTAGACTAAGTCCAGGAATATCTATGGAAATAATATCGCCTTCTTCTACCAATGCAATCGGTCCACCAACTGCTGCCTCTGGTGAAACATGTCCGATTGATGCTCCACGAGAAGCACCTGAGAAACGTCCATCTGTAATCAATGCTACCGAAGAACCTAATCCCATTCCTGCAATAGCAGAAGTTGGATTTAACATTTCTCTCATACCAGGTCCACCCTTTGGTCCCTCATAACGAATTACCACAACATCACCAGGCACAATCTTTCCTCCACGAATTGCTGCAATCGCATCTTCCTCACATTCAAATACTCTTGCAGGACCTTCATGTACCATCATTTCATCTACAACAGCGGAACGTTTAACAACACTTCCGTCTGGTGCAAGATTTCCTTTTAATACGGCAAGACCACCTGTTTTACTATATGGATTCTCTACAGGACGAATTACTTCTGGATTACGATTTACGCATCCTTTTATGTTTTCTCCAACTGTTTTACCTGTTACTGTAATGCAGTCCTTATGTAATAAATCAAGCTTATCAAGCTCATTCATAACTGCATACACACCACCAGCCTCATTCAAATCTTCCATGTATGTTGCACCTGCAGGAGCTAAATGACATAAGTTTGGTGTCTTTTCACTAATCTCATTTGCAAAAGAAATATCGAAGTCAAAACCAACCTCATGTGCGATAGCTGGTAAATGGAGCATACTGTTAGTAGAACATCCTAATGCCATATCAACTGTAAGTGCATTCAAAATCGCATCTTTTGTCATAATATCTCTTGGTCGAATGTTCTTTTCGTACATTTCCATTACCTTCATACCTGCATGTTTTGCAAGTTTTAATCTTTCTGAATAAACAGCAGGAATTGTTCCATTTCCAGGAAGTCCCATACCAAGCACTTCTGTCAGACAATTCATACTATTTGCTGTATACATACCAGAACAAGATCCACAAGTTGGACATGCCTTATTTACATACTCCTGCACACCTTCTTCTGAAAGGTTTCCTGCTGCATGTGCTCCAACTGCTTCAAACATACTAGACAAACTTGTCTTATGTCCCTGTACATGTCCAGCAAGCATAGGACCACCACTGACAAAAACAGTAGGTACATTTACACGAGCTGCTGCCATCAAAAGTCCAGGTACGTTCTTATCACAGTTTGGCACCATAACCAAAGCGTCAAATGCATGTGCCAAAGCCATACATTCTGTTGAGTCCGCAATCAAGTCTCTGGTTACTAAGGAATATTTCATACCAGTATGTCCCATAGCAATACCATCACAGACCGCAATTGCAGGGAATACGATTGGTGTACCACCAGCCATGGCAACTCCCATCTTTACCGCTTGTACGATTTTATCAATGTTCATATGTCCAGGTACAATTTCATTGTACGAACTAACAATACCAACCAATGGTTTTTCCAATTCTTCCTCTGTCAATCCCAATGCATTAAACAGGGATCTCTGTGGTGCGGTTGCTATACCTTTCTTTACTGCGTCACTCTTCATATCGATCTTTCCTTTCTATAAAGACAGCAGTGTAAACACCACCACTGTCTATTTTTATAACAGTTTGGTCAAATTTCAAACTGCTGTCGTTTCCTCTTTTTTCTGTAACTTATATTTTTATCTAAACCTTAGATACGCTCACAGATCAAATCTCCCATCTGCTTTGTTCCTACCTGCTGATTGCCTTCAGACATAATATCTACTGTGCGGTATCCGTCTTCAAGCACCTTCTTTACTGCCGCTTCAATAGCATCGGCTGCCTCATCCAAATCAAAAGAATAACGAAGCATCATAGCCGCAGATAAAATAGTAGCAATTGGATTTGCCTTATCCTGTCCTGCAATATCCGGTGCAGAACCATGGCTTGGCTCATATAATCCGAATTTTGTTTCATTTAAACTTGCAGAAGAAAGCATACCGATAGAACCTGTTACCATACTTGCTTCATCCGATAAAATATCACCAAACATATTTTCTGTTAAAATAACATCAAACTGCTTTGGATCTCTTACTAACTGCATTGCACAGTTATCCACCAACATATGCTCATAGCTAACTTCTGGATAATCCTTTGCCACTTCTTCTACTACTTTTCTCCAAAGTCTGGAAGAATCAAGTACGTTTGCCTTGTCTACGCTAGTTACTTTCTTTCTTCTCTTCATGGCAATATCAAAACCACGTTTTGCAATTCTGCGAATCTCGTTTTCATTGTAGGTTAATTCATCATAAGCTTTCAGCACGCCATCTTCTTCTACTGTCTTTCTAGCTCCGAAGTATAAACCACCTGTCAGCTCACGCATAATCATCATGTCAAATCCGCCCTCTGTGATTTCCTCTTTCAATGGACACGCACCTTTTAATTCCTCGTATAAATAGGCTGGTCTTAAATTTGCAAAAAGATTTAAAGACTTACGCAGACGAAGGAGTCCTGCCTCTGGTCTCTTGGAAGGCTCTAATTTGTACCATGGTGATGTACTTGTATTTCCACCAATTGCACCTAAAAGCACTGCATCACTTGCCTTGCATACTGCAATTGCATCGTCTGTTAATGGTTCTCCAGTTGCATCAATGGAGCAGCCTCCCATCAATACATCTTCATAATCTAAAGAAAAACCAAATTTTTCTCCTGCCTTATTCAGTACCTTTTGTGCTTCTGTTACAATTTCTGGTCCGATTCCGTCACCCTTGATTACTGCTACCTTAAAATTCATCTTCCTGTCTCCTTTTCTACCGCTTCACTGTTCCAAAACGTTTCTATCCATTTGTAAAAGAAAAATCTTTGCTATTTTGACAAAAACGCCCTAAGCAATATGCTTAGGGCGAATACACAGACACATGTTCTGCTCCTTTTACCGCTATTCAAACCCGCATCCTCGCTCGTTTGAACACCTATCCTAAAACGTAGGGATTCCGTGTGCGTATTTATTTTCCAATCCATTTCGGAATTGTTATCTGAATACATTTCAGTATACTCTATTTTTCCACCTATTGTCAATAGTCGCACCGTTTATCCAAAGCAAAAGTAACCATCCACGTTGCTGTTCGCTGACCTGTGAACGAGTAACCGATTCACTCGCCCAAATAAACAATTAAAGTAAAGAACGTATCCACACTAATATCAGCAAATGCACCGGGTAAAAGACATAAAACACATATTTATTTCCTTTTCCCCGTTTTCCATTGTAAAAATGAATTGGGATAAACGCAAACATGGCAGCAGCCTCCTGTACTCCCATTCCTATCACTTCCCAGATCGCTCCGACTATATTTCTTCTCAATTCCTCAAAACGAAATACCCAGAAAAGTACAATTAACAATACGCCTCCTGCGCCATAATCCGTTCTTAATATCTGTGCAAGCACTGCAAGCACCGCAACCATTCCCCATGCTTTTATTGAATGTTCCTTCCAATAGTCCAATGCACAGATTGCTAATAATCCAATGAAAAGGGTAAAAAATACATTCTGTCCATCTATAGAGAAAGGGGTTTTATAGCATGCTAAATCAAATGGCACTTCGGAAATCAAAGAAAATAAAAATAATCGCAATGCATACTTTTTTCGATTCCTTGTATAAATTGCTCCTTGTACCAAAAGAAAACAAAAAATCGGGAATGCCAGCCGTCCAATTTCCCGCAAAATGCTATCCGCAAATAAAATCTGTTCTTTTGACCAAGGTAACCGTTCTAAAAAAGTCCCCTTTTCCTCGTAATTTGTCTCAATCAGAACAAATCCTATATGGTCTATTACCATTGATACAATTGCAATCCATTTTAAAATATTCCCCGTAAGTCCACCAGATTTTTCTTCTGCCTGCTGCATTATAAATCGCCCTTTCCAAGTTCTACTGCATCCAGTGACAACTTTAATACACTTTCTATTTCTTGTTCAGACAGTTTTGTATAATCTGCTAATTCCTTTGCTGTGGCTACTCTGCCTAATTCTTCTGCCAAATATTTTGCAGCTTCACTAATAAGTCCTGTTTTTGCAATCACGGAAGCCTCTCTGTCATTTTCCCCTATATTTTCATCTACTACCTCTACCATTACCTGACGTATCGTTTCGATGATAAATTCCTCTGCATCTTCAATCTTTGCAATTTCATGTACTTTTTCAAGTGCCTGCAAAAGCCCAATATTGCCCTCCTGTATCAAATCCTCTAATGGCATTCCCTTATCTTTATATCGTTCTGCCATTTCTACCACAACAGGAAGATAGCCTTCCATCAACTGTACTTTTGCTTCCTGTTCTCCATTTCTTACATCTAAAAACAGTCTGGCTTTTTCCTGCTCTGTAAGATGCTCCAAGTTTTCAAGTTCTTCTAAATATAAGCGGTGAGATACGGATTGTGCCACTTCTTTTTCTGTCTTTTCTGTTTCTTCTACTTTCTCCTCTACTTTTTGATGCACAAAACCCGGTACTGTAATTCCATTGTCTCCAAGATACTGGTACACTGCAAGAAATTGTTCCTCTGTCACATCCATTTCTTTAAAATATTCAGCAATTTCCTCTTTTGTTATCTGTTTCTCCTGTATACTTGCAACTTCTGTTATCTCTTTTAGTAATTCCATAAATTTACTTTGATTCAGCATTCTTTCACACCTTTCTATTTTATGCCAATGGTAACTATTAGCACAACTTCATTATCGAGGTTCTATCTGATTATATAATTGCAATGTAAAAACCGCAAGTACAAATACTAGAACTCTTTTATAAAAACAGAAGACTGAAGTAATGCTATTCACAATCCGCTTGGATGCTTGCTTATATAAAACAAGAAAGGGTTGCCTATCCATCAAGATAAGCAACCCTTCCACTATTTATTTGTTATTTTTATTTTATAATACCAAATTCAAACAATCCTACCGATTATTTTAACCTTCAATGGTAATATATTTGCTTTCCTCTGGAAGCTTTTTAGCTTCTTTTTTAGGAATTGTCAATTTCAAAATACCATGCTTAAATGCACCCTTAATTTCGTCTTTTTCAACACCTTCACCTATATAGAAGGAACGTTCACAAGCACCTGCATAACGTTCTTTACGAATATACTTTCCAGTCTTTTTCTCTTGTTCGTCTTTATCCAAACCTTTTGCTGCACTAATGGTCAAATAGCCATCTTCCAAGGAAACTTTAATCTCATCCTTTTTAAAGCCTGGTAAATCCATTTCCAATTCATATGCATTCTCTTCTTCTTTGATATCTGTTTTCATCATATTTTTTGCATGGTGACCATACAATTTTTTCTCCATTTTCTTCATGCTCTTGTCATCATAGAAAGGAAAATCCTCCATAAAGTCATCAAATAAATTTTCTCCAAAAATACTAGGCATCATCATAAGTCATATCCCCTTTCAATTTTAATAACAATAAAACGATGCTATTAAATAAATCACTTTTTCTAAAAATCCTTGTGATTTTCATAATTATAACTATCCTTTGCACGATCGGAGAAGTCCGAGGTGTTGTTCGATGAACAATCAGAATTCAGATTAAGGTATCAGCGCTTTCTCTTTTTTTCCTCTTTCTTTGTTCTATATGTACTATAGCACTTATTTTAGCACTCGTCAAGTAGGAGTGCTAATTTTTTTTAAAATTAATCTGATACTTTAGAAATATCCAGTTTAAACTGTTACAAATTAATCTTTTAATTTAATTTTCCTTTCATTTATGCTATACTAGAAATACATTATTGGGGTTGGTATAGGCTTTTCTGAATCTAGAGAAAAACAGCCATAAATAGTAATGTTGAAATATAACAGAAGGAGAGGATATATTATGGAGAATAAGAGAATTGTTGTTGCATTAGGTCATGCAGCATTGGGTACTACCTATAATGAACAAAAAAAAGCAGTTGTCAACGCAGCAAAGGCAATCGCTGATTTAGTGGAGGAAAAATATCAGGTTGTTATTACACACAGTAATGCACCACAGGTAGGTATGATCCATACAGCCATGACAGAGTTTAGCCGTTTGGACAATGAATATACAGTTGCGCCTTTATCTGTTTGTAGCGCTATGAGTCAGGGATACATTGGATACGATTTACAAAATGCCATTCGTACTGAGCTTTTAAATCGTGGTATTTTCAAAACTGTATCTACTTTAATTACACAGGTACGTGTAGATCCTTTTGATCCTGCATTTACTACTCCTACCAAGATCATCGGTAGACTTATGACCGCGGAAGAAGCACAGGCAGAAGAAAAAAAAGGAAATCACACGGTACAGGTAGAGGGTGGATATCGTCGTATTATTGCAGCTCCAAAGCCAATTGAAATTTATGAAATTGATGCAATCAAAGCTTTACTTGATGCAAATCAAGTTGTAATTGCCTGCGGTGGTGGCGGTATTCCTGTACTACAACAGGATACTGTTTTAAAAGGTGCCAGTGCCGTTATTGAAAAAGATACCATTGCAGCTCGCTTAGCTGATCAGGTGGATGCCGATGCACTGATGTTCTTAACTGGTGTAGAAAAAGCCTGCTTAAATTTCGGAAAAGAAAACGAAGAAGCATTAGATGAGGTTTCTGTAAAAGCAATACAACAATATGCACAGGAAGGGCATTTTGAAGAACATTCTATGTTACCTAAAATTACTGCTTCTGCAGAATTTGTTTCTGCAAAAGATTATAGAAAGGCAATTATTACAAACTGGGAACATGCAAAACCTGCAATCAAAGGAAAAACAGGTACTACAATCAAAATGACTGTTTAATTTTTTATTACTGTTCAGAGGGTGCTTCTATTGCAGCATATCCGAATCGGCTTATCCCCCCTGATACAAGAAAGTCCCCCACTTCTATTACTCTACGCAATAGAAGTGGGGGACTTTCTTTATCGTGTTAAACTATCGAAACAAACAAATCTTGTTTCTCATAGTCTAATTTCCTTTTTTTTGTTCAATTTTTGAAATCATATCTGCATATTGTTCCAATTCCGGTGGCATATTATATCCGGTCATTACAAGTTTAAAATAATCTTCTTTCATATTGATCAAATCAATAATATCCTGAATCGTTATTATGTTCAAATCAACCAGTCCCAGTACCTCATCTAGCACAAGCATATCACATTCGCCCGCATTGAGTACTTTTTTAGCAAAGTTAAATCCATTGATAATATTTTTTTTCTCCTCTGCCTGCTCTTCCGGAAGCAGATTCCCATAAAATTCATCTGACTTTTCGAAACGAAATAATTTGATATCCGGTTCTAATTTCTTTAAATATGAAAACTCCTGATAATCTTTTCCTTTCAGAAACTGGATTATAATGGTGCGAAGTCCTTTACTAGCTGCACGAATGCTTTGTCCCATAGCAGCTGTAGTCTTTCCTTTTCCATTTCCATAATAAATCTGTACAATCCGTTTTTCCGTCGTTTCCGAATTCATAATCTATTTTCCTCCTATATGCATAAAACTGTACAATGCAGACACCTTCATCCACATTGCTATCTGTTTGGAACCCACACTCTTATCTGACATAGAGTAAATGTTTATTAATGTCCAATATACAATTTACTCTTTTTGTGTGGTTTCAACCTATTTCACCATATATGCTAACAAAAGACTATAAGATTATATCACAAGTATAAGAAAAAAGCTATGTGTAAAGTTCACAACGAAACCAGTTATTTTTCCATAAAATCAGTCAATTTATACGATTTAATCACATGGAAATAGTTCATTTTCCTGCTCTTTTTCAACTTCTTCTTCAAGACATTCTAATTTACTAACAGAAACTTCATATGCTACTCGACGTTCCACTTCATTTTCAGAAATCTTTTTTTGATATTCTCTACTTTGAATACGTCCCCATAACTGAATATGCTCACCCACTTGAAATTTTTCGGCAAAGCGAGCATTTCTTCCCCAGCAAATACATGGAATATAATCTGATTTTCCATATGGACGATTTACCGCAACTAATAAATCTGCAATCTCTCTTCCCAAAGGAGTCTTACGGTATACCGGCTTCTTGCAAATATAACCGTCTAAATAAATGTGATTTGGTTTTACTTCTGAATCTTCTTCCTCACAAATATTTACTTCTCTTGCAAATACGGAGAGTACTAAACGATTTCTATTTGCTTCGTGACGATTATAAGAACGGAATTGTCCAAGTACTTCTATATATTTTCCCTGATAATCCGCTTTTACATCCATTAAACGTTCTGAAATCATAAGTGGAATTACATCATAAGAATCACTTAATCTCCCAACACGAATATGAAGGCAATAAAAACCTTCCCCAAATACTTCGTGGCTAAACGTAAACGCACTTACTACCTCTCCTGCCACACTCACCTGATTGTTGTCAAAAATTTTATCTGTCATAGCTACTACGACTCCTCCCTTTTCTCGGTCTTTTCTTTGAGACCAGTGTTTTATTTCTTTTTCATTAGTTAATATATGCAGAGTTTTTCTATTTTAGAACTACTTTTTTGTAAAGTTCACAAAAAAAATGTTTTTACCTTGTATAATTCACCAAGTGTGATACAATGGAACTGTTGCACTTCTATATATATATATTAGCAGTATAATAGGATGCTTTGCAATAAATTTTTGTAAATATTTGTAAGGCATTGTGATAGCAACACTATTTTCCATAAGCAGGAAATCATTTTTATGTAGTGTTATCACAAAATAAAATACAAGAAAGAGGTTAAATCATGAAGAGAGACGATATCAGAAATATTGCGATTATTGCCCATGTTGACCACGGCAAAACAACACTTGTAGATGAATTATTAAAGCAAAGTGGTGTTTTTCGTTCTAATCAGGAAGTTCAGGAACGTGTAATGGATTCCAATGACTTAGAGCGTGAGCGTGGTATTACAATCCTATCTAAAAACACAGCAGTAGAATACAATGGTGTAAAAATCAACATTATTGATACACCAGGACATGCCGACTTTGGTGGCGAAGTAGAACGTGTTCTTAAAATGGTAAACGGTGTTGTTCTTGTCGTTGATGCATTTGAAGGTCCTATGCCTCAGACAAAGTTTGTTTTAAAAAAGGCATTAGAATTGGAACTTCCTGTTATCGTCTGCTTAAACAAGATTGACCGTCCGGAAGCTCGTCCTGCGGAAGTAATCGATGAAGTATTAGAATTATTTATCGATTTGGATGCGAACGAGGAACAATTAGACTGCCCATTTATCTATGCATCTGCTAAATCTGGTTACGCTATGTTAAATGAAGATGACACGCCAGTAGATATGAAACCATTATTTGAAACTATTTTGGATTATATCCCTGCACCAGAAGGTGACCCAGATGCTAATTTACAGGTTCTTATCAGTACCATTGATTACAATGAATATGTAGGACGTATCGGTGTTGGTAAAATTGACAACGGAACAATAAAGGTAAATCAAGATGCTGTAATCGTAAATGTGCATGAACCAGATAAGCAGAAAAAGGTTAAGATTACAAAGCTTTATGAATTTGAAGGATTGGAAAAGGTAGAAGTAAACGAAGCCCGTCCTGGTGCTATTGTTGCCATCGCTGGTATTGCAGACTTAAGTATCGGAGATACCATCTGCTCTCCTACTGATCCTGTCGCAATTCCTTTCCAGAAGATTTCTGAGCCAACCATTGCAATGCACTTTATGGTAAACGACAGCCCTCTTGCCGGACAGGAAGGTAAATTTGTTACTTCAAGACATTTGCGTGATCGTTTGATGCGCGAATTAAATACCGATGTCAGTCTTCGTGTTGAGGATACAGACACTACAGAATCTTTCAAAGTTTCTGGACGTGGTGAACTTCATTTATCCGTTTTAATTGAAAACATGAGACGTGAAGGATATGAATTCGCTGTTAGTAAAGCAGAAGTTCTTTACAAAAAAGATGAAAATGGTAAATTATTAGAACCAATGGAACGTGCTATCATTGATGTTCCAGAAGAATTTTCTGGTAGTGTTATTGAAAAGCTAAGTCAGCGTAAAGGTGAACTTCAAAACATGACAGCTGCCAGCGGTGGATATCAAAGACTTGAGTTCATCATTCCATCCAGAGGTTTGATTGGTTACCGTGGTGATTTCATGACAGATACAAAGGGAAATGGTATTTTAAATACTTTATTTGAGTGCTATGGTCCATATAAGGGCGATATTTCTTACCGTGACCGTGGTTCCCTTATTGCATTTGAAGCTGGTGAATCGATTACTTACGGACTTTTCAATGCACAGGATCGTGGTACTTTATTTATCGGACCTGGTGAAAAGGTTTATGCCGGAATGGTTATTGGACAAAATGGTAAAACAGATGATATCGAGTTAAATGTATGTAAGACAAAACATCTTACGAATACTCGTTCTTCCAGTGCCGATGAAGCACTTCGTCTTGTTCCACCTAAAATTATGAGTTTGGAAGAAGCATTGGATTTCATTGACACAGACGAGTTATTGGAAATTACACCAGAGCATTTGCGTATCCGCAAAAAAATCTTAGATCCTACAATGCGTATGCGTGCTAAGAGAAACGGAAAGTAAACCAAATACGATTACTTTTCTTTATTATAGAAGGAACAGCTTTTCTATTTTCAGAAAGGCTGTTCCTTTTTATATAACCTAACGAAGAACTATTTTTTCTATATCCACATAGCATTTTTCTATTTATATGGACAATCCGCTTCGCTACTTGCTCATATAAATGCGGCACTGCGTGCCTTACAAGGTACGTGGCTTGAACCCCTCACCTCGCGCAAGAAAACCCACCGCCTAAAGGCAGTGGGTTTTCTTACTCTTTTATAAAAAATCCCTAAGATAGATATAAAACATCCTAGGGATTCTTTTTATATATATTAGTTATTTTTTTGTTTTTCTCTTGAACGTTTTGCTTGTTCATTCAACTCCTGGTTCAGTTTTCTACGCATACGCTTTTTCTTTTGTTTTTTCTGCTGTAATTTTTCATTATAAATATTTGCAACATCCATGACATCTCCATGTGCAATTACTGTACCATGTTCCAGCATAATTGCTCTATCACAAATACGTTTTACCTGCTCTAAGGAATGCGAAACAAATAGCACAGTTACTCCCTGGTCAAACATAGACTGTATCTTTGCTTCACTCTTTTTTCGAAATTGTGCATCACCAACAGATAATACCTCATCTAAAATAAGAATATCTGGCTTTACAACCGTTGCAATAGAAAATCCAAGTCTAGCACGCATACCAGAGGAATAATTCTTTACTGGTACTTCAATAAATTCACCCAATTCAGAAAACTCCACAATTTCATCAAATTTTGATGTAATAAACTCCTTGCTGTATCCCAATAGGGAACCATACAAATATATATTTTCTGCACCTGTATATTGTTTATCAAATCCCGCTCCTAATTCCAACAACGGAACAATCTTACCCTTTGTCTTAACACTTCCCTCTGTTGGCTTTAAAACTCCAGCAATTACCTTTAATAAAGTACTCTTTCCTGCCCCATTTAGTCCCACAATTCCTAAATGTTCTCCTCTTTTCACGTCAAAAGTAACATCCTTTAAAGCCCAAAACTCCTGATATGTAAGTTCTTTTTTTATAAATTTAATAAAATATTCTTTTAAATTATCTACTTTTTCTTTGGATAAATTAAATTTCATTCCCACATGGTCAACTGCTAATGCTATATCTTGTTTTTCCATAATTTCCTCCGTTATTTTACATTTTCCTTTCAATAAAAGTTTACTTGTAAAACCTCTATTTTCTTATTCATCTGTAACTATATAAGTACCTGTATAACAAAACATTTAACTACATAATTCCAATATAGCATATCAAATCGTTTCATTATACAGTGTCCAAAATAGTTACACCTTTCTTATAGATTCAAAATAAATTCATCCTGTTTCTTAAAAAATACATAGATTCCAATTACTGTTAAAACAACTGCAACGATACAAGAGTAAAACAAAGCACGATAATCCATTGCAACCCCCAGATAAACACAACAACGGAAATTTTTTATAACTGCATAAACAGGATTCCAATCCATAATGGTTTGTAACATACTCGTTGTCCTTTTTGCCTGCCCCATATCTTCAATCTTATAAAAAATACCGGAACAATACATGATCAAAGTGGTAATAACGCCCCATAAATATTCCAAATCTCGAAAAAATACTTCTGCTGTTGCTAAAATCATACCGGTTCCCAATGTTATAAAAAACATAACCGTTAACGGAACAACTGCCAAAAATACATGCCAATTGATATTAATTGGCATAATAATAGAGGCACCAACTAATACAATCAAAGATATTAAAAATATAACGAAATTAGATAAAATTGTTGCTAAAGGATACATATATTTAGGTACATATACCTTTCTCATCATGCTTGAATTTGTTCGGATTGATCTGGCAGCCGCCTTTGTTCCTCCACTAAAAAATGAAAATAACAATCGTCCAGATAAAATATAAACTGGAAATGTAGGATCTGATTTTCCTCTAAATCCACTAAATACAATGGTTAATACAATGGTAGTTAAAATAGGTTCAAGCAGCGTCCAAAAAATTCCTAATTTGGAACGTCTATACTTTAGCTTCACATCTTTCTTTACCAATTCAGTTAACAAAAAACGGTATTTTTTAAAATTTTGAATATACGTTTTCACTTTACAAATGTCCTTTCTATTCTCTTTATCCTTATCTTCAAATTACTTTGGCACACTTTAAAAAAATTGTCAAGCATTATCTTCCTTTAAAGTATCATTCTCATCTTTCGGTTCTTCTGTTTCTTCCGGCTCTTTCGTAGGTTCCTTTGTTTCCTCTGGTTCCTTTGTTTTGGTAATTTCATCTGGCTTTGACTTTTCCTTAATCTTTACTTTTACAGAAACCTGTGCTTCTATCAATATATCTTTGTTTAACGTAAACTGAACAACTAATGTATGTTCACCTACTCCTAAGTCTGTACAATCAATATAAGCAGAAAAATCACTACTTGTAATTGGTTGTGCTTTATTGGCATCCGACCAGATTGCTTTCACTTTGATATATTCTGTATTCTGGAAACTTAATTCATAATCTTTTCCTAAGTTTCTAATATCTATCGCACTAACAGGTAAGGATACGGTTTGTAAATCTTGTCGTGATATCGTTATCAATACATTGATCATAGAAACCTCTTCCACAACCTGAATACCGTCTGGCAGATAATCACTTAAAGACAGTTCTGTCTGAATATTCTTATCCGCACCATCTATATTGTATTCGATCGGAAGCGTTTTATAAGAACTGAGTTTCTCGTCATCCGAATCGGTAACCATTACTTCCACTTCTTTTGGTTCATATTCTACCGAAATTACATTATAACCCGCTTTTGGTTTTCCTACGGTTGTAATCTCGATTGGTATTTTCTTTGTTTCGTGAATCGTAACCGATACTTTTACTTTTTCACTACTAAAAGTCAGATTTTCTGTATCCATCAACTTACCATTGGCATCATAAGCCTTTGGTTCTAAATATTTCACAAAATTGTCTGTAGCATTTGAAACGTCTGTTTCCACACGAACTTCTGATATACGTTCCACTTGAGACTTAGCACCAGAAACTTTTATCAGATTTGGTCGCACCTTCACCTCTCCCAATGCATATCCATCCGATAATGTTCCTACCGTCTTTATATCTACCTTAAATTGCTCTGTCTTTTCATCCTCCACTGATATAGTAAGCATATTTATATCAGAAGACAAACTTACATTTTCATATTTCGGACAAGATAATTTAATATAGGTTGCATTCGTTATGGATAAATCCGACAAATCTGCTACGGCAACAATATCTGATGCATTTATTTTTCTTAATACACTCTGTTTTCCTGAAACAGTAACATTGATAATTCCGCCTGTCTTTACTTCATAGACCTTGTCTAAGGATAGAATTGCATCCTCATTTTGCAATTCCACTTCAATATTCTTAAATGTTTTCTTTGATACCGGATCATCTACATTATTAACAATCACCCATACGATAGCTGCTAATACAATAGCAAGTATCTTTAAAGACAGGTTATTCATACACTTTTCTTTCAAGGCACACACCTCTACTTTTCTATATTCTTCTTATTTTTAAAGTTCAGCAGGCGAAGTTTTCTCTTTTTCTCCACCTTATGTCCAGTAAGATTTTCCAACTTACTCTTTAAATATTCTCCATCTACATTCCGAATAAGCTCGCCACCTAATGCAATGGATACCTTTCCAGTTTCTTCTGAAACGATAATGGTAAGACTATCGGATACCTCACTAACTCCCACTCCCGCACGATGCCTCGTTCCTAAATCCTTGCTCAATTCCATGTTATCGGATAAGGGAAGATAACAAGTAGCCGCTGTAATACGATCTTCAATAATAATGATGGCACCATCATGTAATGGCGTGTTATGCTCAAAAATATTGATCAGTAGTTGGCTACTCACTGCTGCGTCCAAAACAATACCCGTACGTTCGTATTCTAACAATCCCTCTTCATTTCCAATAACCATCAAAGCTCCTGTTTTTGTCTTTGCCAGTTCATAGGTTGCACGTACAATCTCACTAATTGTTTTTTTGGATAATTTCTCGTTTTTCCCTTTTGAATCATCCAATGTAAAAAGAGACTTAAATAATTTATTTCTACCCAGTTGCTCTAATGCCTTTCGTAATTCAGGCTGAAAAATAATTACGAGTGCAGTAATTCCTACACCAAGACACTTTTCAAATATCCAAAGGATTACATTCATATGGAATAAAACTGCAACAAGGCTGATTGCCAACAACACAATCAAACCTTTTAGTAAACTCCATGCTCTGGTCTTTTTAATCCAAATAATAATCTGATAGATTGCAAAGGCAATAATTACAATTTCAACCAGATCAATGATGGATACTTCCGGTAATTGTAACCATTGGCCATACGTTTTAACAAAATTTATAATCGTATCCATATTGCCTCCTTTCTTCTCCATTCCATACTCCGTGTTTATAAACTTTTAATTATTTTTTACTTTTCAACTTTGGAACCGCTTTTACATAATAATAATACTCCTCATCTTCAAACTGCAATTCCTGCGTACTTCCATAATCCAATATCATATGGGAAAAATGTATCACATAACTTAAGATACCAGACAAAATGTTTCCTACCAGTATCCAACCAATTGAAAAACTACTCCGAAACACTGTATTGCCCACTATTCCCAAAATACAACTAAACAATACTGCAACGCCAATACTGATTTCAAAAGAATATGCAATTTTTATTTTGCTCACAAAAAACACAATAAAAAAAGCAACACTCAATGTCAAAAGTATTATATACATATTTTTGTTTTTAACAATTTCATCCAAAAAATGTCTGACAAGTTCCATAATATTTATTTTAGCTTCTATCATTTTTTCACATTTTAAAATGCTATATAACATGTAATAAACAAGTACACCTGCAATAATAGCCAATACAGCGGATGGTGCAAAAAATAATCCTGCAACAATAGCCGGCAATGCAGGAACTTTGCAAATCAATGCCAATGGCACCAACACTGTCAATAGAATAAACTTATCACAATATTGCAACAAAACAAAATAGAACAATAAACTTAGGAATAATACCGAAGCCGCCAAAATCGGTGATAAAAAGTAAAGTTTTCCCGCCAAAATCATTAGGAGTGCAAACACAAGCACCCCATCTGGCACCGCAGCGCCAAGAACGGCCATAACAAAAAGAAATAAACCTCCGGACAAATGCTTTTCATACGAAAAATTTTTATCTAACAAGAAAAGCAACGCAAACGCCATTATAAAGCGAAGTATATATTTTACATATTTTTCATATCTAATATAATAATCATAAATCTTTTCCCGCAGAAGCACAATCTGCCTTACATATTGTTTCTTATTCATCCTTATATCCACGGCTATCTAAAGATAACGCTTCCTTTCCTCTTTGCATGTGATAATACTTACGAAGTTCATGAAGTATATGATCATATTTTTTTACTTTTCTCCTGGCTTTTGTATACTTTCTCGAATAGAAAAAACCACCTAGTATTCTAGAAATCAAAATAAGTATTATATAAAGAATAAGCACCTTTTTTCCTATAGAAAGATAATCAATAGAAGTAAAATGATTTAAAAAATATTGGCTGTGATAAAATACATATATTCCTAAAATCATCAATATCCCAATGGTTATAGAAACAATCATTTTTAACAATTGAAATCGAATATAATCAAATTTATTATATTTTACGATTTGTAGAGAAGCACGTTCATCTATTTTTTTCTCAAACATGCCTAATTTTGTCATAAGCTGCACTTTTTTCGGTTCTATCATGCTGCCTCCTATTTTTCCTTTTCCTCTAAGCAAATATGCAAAAATGATTTTCTTTTTTGCATACAATAGTTATGATGAACAATACCCTTATTATAGCATAAATATTCTGCAATTACTATGAACAACTTTATTTTTCACAAAAAATGAGGTAGAATGATTATTGTTCAGAGGTTCCGTCTGTTTAAGCATAGCCGGTAAGGTTATCATTCACAAAATGCCCCTGTTATTCCTATTGGGCATTTTGTAAGTTGTACCTTCTGAACAGGGACATATTAGAATTACGTATTTTAGAAAAATGAAAAGAAAGGATTTCAACGCATAGATATGCGGGTATTTTAAAATGAATCAAAAAGCATTAAAAACTTTAGAATATGATAAAATCATTGCACAATTAACAAACTGTGCCACTTCGCAACTCGGGAAAAATCGTTGTCAGGCACTGAAACCTTCTACTGATTTGGAAACCATTCAAAGAATGCAAAAAAACACTAGTGATGCACTTTCTTATCTTTTAAAAAAAGGGAGCGTCTCTTTTTCTGGTGTAACTGACATTACGCCATCCTTGAAACGTTTAGAGGTTGGTGGTTCCCTTAGCATAATAGAATTACTTCGTATTGGTAGCCTTTTAACCGTAGCCAAAAATGTCAAAGCATATGGCAGAACCGAAGAGGAAACGGATTCCTCAAACAGCCTTACTTCGCAATTTTCCTATCTGGAACCTTTGACAAATTTAAATACAGAAATCAACCGTTGTATACTTTCTGAAGAAGAAGTAAGCGATAATGCAAGTGCTGGCCTAAGAGAAATCCGTCGCCAAATAAAAATTACAAACCAAAGAATCCATGAGCAATTAAATCAAATATTAAATAGCTCACGTTCCATGCTACAAGATGGACTGATTACAATGCGAAACGGTCGTTACTGCCTTCCTGTAAAATCAGAATATAAAAGTTCTTTTCCGGGAATGGTGCATGATCAGTCTTCCACCGGTTCCACTCTTTTTATCGAACCATCGTCCGTTGTCAAGCTGAACAATACGCTTCGTGAATTAGCGATTCAGGAACAAACAGAAATTGATAAAGTCTTAGCTGCACTAAGTAATGAGGCTGCTTTGGAAATTGACGCATTAAAAACAAACCTTTCCGTTTTAACAGAATTAGATTTTATTTTTGCCAAAGCCTCTCTTTCCAAAAAACTTCGTGCAAGTGAACCGGTTTTCAATACAAATGGATATATCCAGATTAAACAAGGAAAACATCCTTTGATCGATGCAAAAAAAGTCGTACCAATTGATGTAGAATTAGGAAAATCTTTTGATCTGCTTGTTATTACAGGCCCAAATACCGGTGGAAAAACTGTAACCTTAAAAACAATTGGTCTGTTTACTTTAATGGGACAAGCTGGTCTGCACATTCCCGCCTTTGATCAGTCAAAGCTTGCTGTATTTTCAGATGTATTTGCCGATATTGGAGACGAACAAAGCATTGAGCAAAGTCTTAGTACCTTCTCCTCTCATATGACAAATACTGTTTCCATTTTAGAAAAAGCTACACCAACTACACTCTGTCTATTCGATGAACTTGGTGCTGGAACAGACCCAATCGAAGGTGCAGCATTAGCTATGTCCATATTGTCACATTTACACAAGCAGGGCATTCGTACGGTAGCAACTACACATTATAGTGAACTGAAAGTTTTCGCCTTATCTACTGAAGGGGTAGAAAATGGAAGCTGCGAATTTGATGTAGAAACTCTTCGCCCTACTTATCGTTTACTAATCGGTATACCAGGAAAAAGTAATGCCTTTGCTATATCCGGTAAACTTGGATTACCTTCCTACATTATCGATCAGGCAAAAGAATATATCGACAGCGAAAATCAAAATTTTGAAGACGTTATTAGTGATTTGGAAAAGAGCCGTTTAACAATTGAAAAAGAGCAGGAAGAAATCAAAAATTACAAGGCTGAAATTGAAAATCTAAAGAAAAAACTGACCGAAAAAAATGAGCGCATTGATCAGGCAAAAGAAAAAATCTTACGTCGTGCACAGGAAGAGGCCAATACATTATTACAGGAAGCAAAAGATTACGCAGACGAAACGATTAAAAAATATAATAAATGGTCCAAAGATAGTGGTTTAAACAAAGCAATGGAACAGGAACGTAGCCAGTTGCGCAAAAAACTTTCTGCATCGGAAGAAAAATTGGCATTAAAACAAAAGAAAAAGCAGAAAAAACAATTAAAACCAAAGGATCTAAAACTTGGTGATTCTGTTATGGTTCTCAGCCTGAATTTAAAAGGTACTGTAAGCAGTCTTCCAAATAATAAAGGCGACTTATTTGTACAGATGGGAATTTTACGGTCTCAGGTAAACATTTCTGACCTGGAGTTACTGGATGAAGAAGTAATTACTGCACCAGGTTTAAAACGGACTGGAAGCGGAAAGATAAAAATGAGTAAAACCGCTAATATTAGCACAGAATTAAATTTAATTGGACAGACTACAGCCGAAGCAATTCCTAAATTAGATAAATACCTGGATGACGCCTATTTGGCACATCTTCCACAGGTTACAATCATACATGGTCGTGGTACCGGAGCATTAAAAAACGCAGTACATGCACATTTAAAAAAATGTAAATACGTAAAGTCTTATCGACTTGGCGACTTTGGAGAAGGCGGTATCGGTGTTACAATCGTTACATTTTAATAAAAGGGGGAGTATACAAGCATGGCAGAAAAACAAAAAATATTAATTGTTGATGATGATACCAACATTGCCGAATTGATTTCTTTATATCTTACGAAAGAATGTTTTTCGACAAAAATTGTTAATGATGGAGAAGAAGCATTAGAAGAATTTACATCCTATAAACCAGATTTAATTTTATTAGATCTCATGTTACCTGGGATTGACGGTTATGGTGTTTGCAGAGAAATCCGAAAAACATCTGCGGTTCCTATCATTATGCTCTCTGCAAAAGGTGAAATTTTTGATAAAGTTTTAGGTTTAGAACTTGGCGCAGATGATTATATGATTAAACCCTTTGATTCCAAGGAATTAGTTGCACGAGTAAAGGCAGTGTTACGCCGTTTTGTAAATGGTGGAACCGCTCAACCAGATGCACCTATTGCATCCACTACAGAACAAGACAAGTCCGTTAGTTATCCTGATTTAACTGTAAATCTAACAAACTTTTCTGTAGAATACTGTGGAAAAAATCTTGATATGCCACCAAAAGAACTGGAACTGTTATACTTTCTTGCATCCCATCCAAATCAGGTGTTTACAAGAGAACAACTATTAGATCATATATGGGGATATGATTATATTGGGGACACACGAACCGTAGACGTACATATTAAACGACTTCGTGAAAAAATAAAAGACCATGAAAGTTGGAAAATCAGTACAGTTTGGGGCATTGGCTACAAATTTGAGGTTCGAAAATAATGAAACATACCGCAATGAAAAAGCTTATTCTTTTTTATACCATACTTACATTGCTCCTACTTTTACTAGTCAATGTATTTCTTCCCCATTACTTATCTGAACAAATTATTGCAGAAAAGAAAAATGAATTGAATGCCTACTCGCATTATATACTGGATACACATTATGAAACCGTATCCGATGCCTATACAATTTATAACAAAAAAACAATTACAGCAAGAATAGCAGAGACAGATAACATTCTAAATGTGCGAACATGGATTTTTCATGCAAACGGAGATTTAATTTTAGATTCTGGCAATGAAAGCTATATTGAAAACTCTTTTAATATTTTAACAGAACATCCACACTACTTTGAAGCTTATTATCATGTAAATGATTCTGTTAAAACCTTGCTCTCCGAAACCATGCTCTCTGTTATTTTACCAGTTTCCGAACAATTACAGATTAAAGGATATATTGTAATACATTATCCAATACATGCAATTGCAAAAAGTGTTTCTACCTATATCACATTGGCGAATAGTTTTCTTATTTTATTAATGATTGCCTTTCTATTAGGAATGCTCCTTACTTATAGAATAACTATTCACCCTTTAAAAAAGCTAACCCATTATGTTATGCAAATTAACAAGGGGGAATACGTTGAACAACCTACAATTTCTAAACGTAGCGATTTCAACCGTTTGCAGTTGGAATTAACGTATATGAAAGAAAAGATTGAAAATTTAGATGAGTACCAAAAAAACTTTATTGCTAATGTATCTCATGATTTCCGTTCACCGCTTACTTCTATCAAAGGATATGCCGTTGCTATGTCTGATGGAACCATTCCACCGGAATTGCATGATAAATACCTTAATGTTATTATCACCGAAGTAGAACGGTTAACAAAACTGACTACAAATTTGCTCTCGTTAAATCAATTTGAGCAAAAGGGGTATCAACTTGACCTTACCTCCTTTGATATTAATTTAGTGTTACGACAGACTGCAACTTCTTTTGAAGGAACGTGTAAACAGAAACACATAAAATTAAAACTTATCTTTTCCGAAAAAGAGACTTATGTTACGGCTGACAAGAGCAAAATTCAACAAGTCTTATATAATTTATTGGACAATGCGATTAAATTCAGCCATAAAGACTCGGAAATTCACTTAAAAACTATTGAAAAAAAGGAAAAGGTTCTTATCTCTGTTAAAGACTTTGGAATTGGTATTCCAAAATCCGGTTTAAACAAAATATGGGATCGGTTTTACAAAACAGATCTGTCGCGAGGAAAGGATAAAAAGGGAACCGGTTTAGGACTTTCCATTACGAAAGAAATCATTTCTGCTCATAATGAAACCATTAACGTTACCAGTACAGAAGGAGCTGGCACGGAATTTACCTTTACCCTTACACTGACAACACCAAATAACGTATAAACTATTTTGCATTAAAACATCGAAAAAAAAAAGTCAATACAACAATATCGTATCAAACGCCATTGTTGTATTGACCTTTTTCTTTTCTTCTTTACCAATGTAAGCGATGTAATTTTCCTTGCTCATTTAGATACATAAAATTGTTCTGTCGTAACGCTTCATACAAGACAATTGCCACTGAATTAGCTAAATTCAAAGAACGAATCTCTCCAAACATAGGAATACGAATACACTCATCCGGATGCTCTACTAAGATTTCTTCCGGAATTCCAGCGCTTTCTTTTCCAAACATAATATATGCATCCTCTTCAAAATTCACATCTGCATAGGTATGTGTCGCTTTTGTTGTAGCCATATAAATCTTTGCGTTTGGATTTTTTTCCAAAAAATCGGAATAACTGTCATATACCGTAACATCTAATTTATCCCAATAATCTAATCCCGCTCTTTTTACTTCTTTTTCATTGATACGAAATCCCATAGGCTCAATCAAATGTAATCTGGCACCAGCTGCCACGCAAGTTCTTCCAATATTTCCTGTATTGGCCGGTATCTCTGGTTCTAACAAAACAATATTTAACATTCTAATCTTCCTTCACTGAAATATATACTTCGATTTTCTTTTCATTATCTAAACATAATGGCACACTAATGCTCTGAGAGGCACTTGAAGTAATCGTCATATTTCCCACACATACTGTAGGTGGTGTAATATCGATTCCAATACCTTTTGTTGAAAAAATAGTAGCCGCATTTCCCATGATCATATTTCCTAATTCACAAATCGCACTCATATGAAGCTCACTCATAATATCCGTTGGAGCCATGCACATGTTTCCTGCAACCAAACAGGCAATTTCATTTGGAAATGCCAGCATTACCTGCCCTTTCATTTCTCCTGTTATACCAATTATAATAACAATTGTGTCCTCCTTAAATTTTGCAAGTTTTGCTTCTGGTTTTCCAAGTTTTGTCTCTACTTGGGAAACATCACGCAACATCTGCATTCCTGCCATCAAAAATGGGTTCACAATATCTGCACTTATTCCTGCCATATACATACCTCCTCTATGTATCCTAATAAAGGATCTATCCCCTAACCCTTTCTACTAGTATACCATAACGGCTTATAGAAATCTATGTATTTTTTATCCCCTTCACAAATCTCTCTATTCGTTCCAATGCAATTTTTAAACTATCAATGGAATACGCATAGGATATTCGTAAAAAGCCCTCTCCACACGCTCCAAATGCCGTTCCCGGCACAACTGCAACTTTTTCCTGTTCTAAAAGTTTCATAGCAAATTCATCCGATGTCATGCCAAATGCCTTGATACTTGGAAATACATAAAATGCTCCAAATGGTTCAAATACTTTAAAACCAATCCGACGCAATTCATGCACTAAAAATTTTCTTCTATGGTCATACGCTTCCTGCATATGATTCACATCATCGTCTCCATTTCGTAAAGCCTCCACGGCAGCATACTGACTTGTAGTAGGCGCACACATAATGGCAAATTGATGAATTTTTAACATTTGTTTTAAAATATTCGATGGTGCACAGGCAAATCCTAACCGCCACCCTGTCATTGCATAAGATTTTGAAAATCCATTGATTACTACCGTACGTTCTTTCATTTCAGGGAAAGAAGCAATAGATACGTGTTGCCCCTGATATGTCAGTTCTGCATAAATCTCATCCGATATTACAAATAAATCTTTTTCAAGAACTACATCGACAATTTCTTTCAAATCCTCTTTCGTCATAATAGAACCTGTCGGATTATTCGGAAATGGTAACACTAAAATCTTTGTTCTGTCTGTAATCTTTTCTAATATATCTTCCTTGGTTAATTTAAAAGCATTTTTTTCTTTTAATTCAACGATAACAGGAACACCATCTGCCAATGTAATACAAGGCAAGTAAGATACATAACTTGGCATAGGTAACAGCACTTCATCTCCTGGATCTAACATTGCTCGAAAGGCAAGATCAATCGCCTCACTTCCACCTACTGTTACCATAATTTCTTCCTTGTCATCATACTGCAAGGAGAAGCGACGCTCCATATACTTTGCAATTTCACTCTTTAATTCTTTTAAACCTGCATTCGATGTATAAAAAGTCCGCCCCTTTTCTAACGAATAAATTCCTTCTTCCCGAATATGCCAGGGTGTATCAAAATCCGGTTCTCCAACACCAAGAGAAATCGCATCCTTCCTATCACTAACCAAATCGAAGAATTTCCGTATTCCCGATGGCTCAATTGTTACTACTTTCTTTGCTAGTGGATCTCTCATGGCGTAATCAACATCCTTTCATCTTCTGGACTTTCATCAGTTAGTGTCAATCCATGTTCTTTATATTTTTTCAAGATAAAGTTTGTAGAGGTACTCAGCACAGATTCTAATGGTGATAACTTACTTGAAACAAAATTTGCCACTTCACGCATGCTTTTTCCCTCTATCATTACAGCCAAATCAAATTCCCCAGAAATCAGATACACACTCTCCACTTCTTCAAACTTATAAATACGTTCTGCAATCTTATCAAATCCAAGCCCTCTCTGCGGTGCTACCTTTACTTCAATCCATGCTGTCACACGCTCACAATCTGTTTTATCCCAGTTTATCAAGGTTGGATATCCACATATAATATGCTCCTCCTCCATTTCCTGAATTTCCTTTTTGACTGCATCCACATCATATCCCAACATAATTGCCAGTTCGTCTGGTGTAATTCTTCCATTTTTGTCAATTGCCCGCAATATCTCATTTCTCATTTTGAGCTTCCCCCTTCTTTTTTGTACTCTTTATTGCACTTTATATAACTCATCTGACTTAGTAGGTTCCAGATAAAAACGTTCTCCTTCTCGCAGTACAACTTTATCATTTCCTTCTATAGCCCTTCCGATTACCGCTGCTGGTATTCCCTCCTGCTTCAATGCCTCTACCAACTTGCTACCATGACTTGTTCCAATCAGCATACATCCTCCTGACATAAGCTGATACGGATTTAAATCATAAAATTCACAAATTTCTACCGTTTCCTGACGTATGGGAATCCTCTCTAATTCTACCTCAAAACCAATACCGGAAGCCGCTGCCATTTCCCAAAGAGCACCATACACGCCACCCTCTGTAATATCGTGCATACAACTTACTCCAACTTTTTTTGCAATATGGGCTTCCTTTACAACCGAAATTTCTTGCAAAAATTCTTTAGCACCAGCTATAAACTCTTTTGTATAACGAGTTGTTAATTCTTCCATATGATCATTTGCCAGAATAGCTGTACCTTCCAGTCCAGTCCATTTTGTCATTACCAGTTCATCACCTGCTTTTAAATCTTTTGTTGTAATAAGTTCTCCTTTTTTTACCTTCCCCACACCTGTGATGGTTAGCAAAGGTTGCTTTACAATTGGTGAAACTTCTGTATGGCCACCTAGGATTTCAATATTTAATTGATTGCACACAGACTCCATTTCTCCCATCAAACGTTTCAGCACAATTTCGCGTGCATTTTCCGGTAATAGAATACTCACCAGTATTCCAATTGCTTCTGCACCACTTGTAACGATATCATTTATAGTGGTATGTACCGATAATATACCTAATTCCTGTGCAGTCCCGGTAATAGGATCTGTAGATAATACAACCATCTCATCTGGTGCAACCTGAAACGCAGTACAATCTTCTCCATGCTCTGCATGAAGCATGACCTCACTCCTGCGCCGCTTTATTTGTTTGAACACCGACCTTTTCAATACAGTCTCCGATACTTTTCCCGTCTTCACCTGTCCAGCCCTCTTCTGCTTTGCCAAAAGCAGTTCCTTTCTCTGTTTTATGTCCTTTTTCAGAAATGTATGCATACACAAACTATGTCTATTTTTATTCTTCACTCTTCGATGGTTTTTTGGTCACAACCGGCGCTTTCGTCTTTGTTGGTGCCTGCGTTTTCTTTGGCACGCTAGTCACAGTCGAACTTTTTGTTTTAGAGGAAGATTTTGATTCTGTTTTTTTTGTGTCCGTATCCTTTTCTTCCGGTTTTTCTGTAGGCTTCTCTTCTGTTTTTCCACCTTTAGTTACATATCTTGGTTCTGCTGCATAATAACTGGAATTTATCACTTTTTTGCTTACCTGTTTTCCTTTCTTGTAAACAATCTTCCAAAGTTGTGCTTTATATCCAATATGTGCTGCCTGTGTAACCTGCTCATAACCTTCCGGTAGCGAATTGTCTATTGTTACCTTATCTTCACCAGGTTCAATTTTTTCTAATACTTCAGATTTGTATTCTACCGTTCGATTTTTCAAATCTCTAGTTTCTTTTCCATATACATTAAAGAAAATACTTCTATTTGCAGTGTATGCTTCTAAATAAATTGGCGCATCTGTGTCGTTTTTAAATTTAAGGTCTTTCGAACCTTCTGAAATAGCAGCATCCATAGATGGTTCTACATATCCCACGATCATAGAGTGGTTGTGTCGTTCTACAATTTCCAATTCAGCTTTTAACAAAGTATTATATAAAGTAGTTGCTGCCTGACAAACGCCTCCACCTATACTATCCACAACCTGACCGCTGGCATATGCCTTTGACACCTGATATCCATTTTCCACTGTAAATGGCACTAAATGTTTTGCCACTGAAAACGTCTCGCCAGGATAAATAGTGATTCCATTTAATAGACTAGCTGCATTCACTAAATTTTGGGAGCGTGCATTATCTGAACTTGCGTAACTGGTTGAATAACCACCAAGTAAATCCTTACATTCTTCTAAAGATGCACTATCATACTCTGGTGCCACATCATTCATAATAGCTTTTACTGTAATTCCACCATCTACCCACTGTTCTGCTACCACACTCTCAATTTTCTTGGCCGTTTCATCTGCCACAATTACTCGACCCTTTTTTTCTTTTATAATTTTAAATTTTCCATTTTTGCGCCTTAATTTTGCATTCTTTGCTTGAACATCATAAACAGTACATCTTTCAGAAACAAACTTTTTCACTTTTTTGTCATCTAAAGAAAACGCCAAATCAATGACAGCCTTGTCCTTTTCCAGATCCTTTTTGTCTTTATAGCGCGTAATAATATTGCCGGTTCTGGCATAATCATAAGCTTTTTTTACAAAGGCATCTACATCGCACACATATCCCAATTCCTCTAATGTAGCTGTCTTAACATGATCATCTATTTTTACGGTAATTTTTTCTTCTTTTGCTTCCTTTACATATTCTTTCAATGCTTTGGATGCTTTGTCCACATTCATACCACCTACATTGATGCTTCCTATATAAATTCCGTCGTATATTTTATCCTTATTTGCATTTTGTGCCGATACGTAAATAGTTCCTAGCGAAACAGTTAATAATGTACAACCAAGTACTGCCCAAAACTTTGTCATTTTCCTTTTCATTTGCTTATCCCTTCCCAATCGAATTTGTTACAGTTGACAGGTCCGTGAACGGTAACTAAAATTTGACATTCTTAATAGATTTCGGTATGCTTATATTGCATACGCGAACAAAGACAATACCATGGTAAGAATCATAATACCTGCAATTACTCCTACAACGATCTTTTGAAATTTTCTGTTTTGAAAAAACATATTTTTACCTCCTAAAATTGATTATTTTTTATCTACATTCGCAATACAGTAACCCTATTTCCTATAGAAAGGTGGAACGTATATGCCTGCAATATTTATGTGTGTTCTTCTGCTTACAATACTATATCAATATAAATTGCGAAAAATAGAACAAGAAGAACAAAAAAAGGAAGATGAATACTTAAAACGGGAACGTAAAGCATCTCTTCCAATTAAGCGAAGTTTAGATGACCTTGATTACTTTGTTATTTCCATGAATACGCTTCCTTTTCACAAAGATGCTACTGGTCGTCTTGCCACCATACAACAAACTGTTACAGATTTGTCAAAAGAAAAAATCTGTAACCTTACTGGAATAAGCAATACTGACTTAAAACTAAAATATGGGGCAAACAATTTGAAGTTGCTTTCACACTATGATGAAAATTACAGTATTCTACTGCGCACGCTGGCAGAATGGAGCGAACAGCTATTTCGTGAAGACTTTGAAGCAGATGCCATCCACATCGCTCAATATGCTATTCAATGTAATACCGATGTCAAAAAAACCTATACGACTTTAGCCCGTATTTACAAAAAGCAAGGTAATCTTGAAAAACTATACGCCTTGCTTCCGGTTGCAGAAACAAATTCCGGCATGATAGACCTCAAAAAAGCCATTTATGATGTAATCAACGAATGCTGATGCTAGTTACATCAGCTTATCGTTGGCATCTGTATCTTTTTTTCTTATCTACGAAAAATTCTTCCGTACTGTAAAATAATTCCATCTATCATTTTGGATGCCTGACTTTTCGTCATCGTATCTAAGGTTGTCCCATTTTCATTTAAAAATGCTTCACCTTGTATTTTATGATATTTTAACAAATCTAGCAAGTAGTTTTTTTGTTTTACCGTAGCAGGCTCTGTCTTTTTTACTTTTATCTGCATCTCTCTAGGAACAAAAGATTCTGGATTTTTTTCATAAAACTCTTCCAATATTTTAAAATAAACTTTTGCTGTTGTCTCTGCATCATCAAACGCTCGATGTGCTCTTGGATTAACTACATGATAAAACTGACTTACTGTTTCCAGATTTTTTTTAGGAAGCTGTGGAAGCAATTTTCTAGCTAAATATAGCGTATCCAATCCTCTTTTTTGAAACGAATATCCCAATTCCTGTGCTGCTACTTTCAAAAAAGAGTAATCAAAACGTAGATTGTGCCCTAATAAAACTTCTTCTTCCCCAACAAAATCCAGAAATTCTGCAAACACCTGTGCAATATCTGGTGCATGTTCCACCATAGCATCCTCAATTCCTGTAATATCCACTATTTTTCTTGAAATAGAAACCGGTGGCTTTACTAAGGAAGAAAAGGTTTTCACACATTCTCCTTTCACAAACTTCAAAGCACCAATTTCAATAATAAAATCTTTTCCCGGCTGTAAGCCTGTTGTTTCCAAATCCACTGCAATAAATGAATCTATCGTCATTTTCCGTTCTCTCCTTTGTAAATATAGCAGTATGAAACCTTCACAAAAAATCTTTACTGTGTATCTGGCAATACATACGTTTTCGCTTCCATCGTAAGTGGATGGCGTTCCTTATACATAAACAAAACGTGTTGCTGTACCGCTTTTCTTTTTCCTGACTTTTGTAATTCTTCCAAGTCGTATGTAAAATACTCAATGTGAGTCATTCTCGCCAACTGCCTAGCCTGATAACCGGAATATCCAGAGAGAATATTTTCTTCTCCCTGCTTATTTTTCTTTTCCATTTCTTCATAAAATCCATGATACTTTTCTTTAAAACATTGCAAATCCTTAGAAAATTCTGGACGTGTTTTCATATTTTCCCGCAAATATAGGTCATAAGTAAGCAACTCCTTTAACGGTTCGATAATTTCTGCTTTATCCTTTATTACGAACTCCAATAAAATATGATACCGAGCAATACGATTATGATGCACGCCTAAATCTCCATATGCTTCATAAAATTCACCCAATGCCTGATAAAAATCAAATGGCGAGTTGTAATAATGCATCAAAAACTCTAATGTATGGACAAACTGTCCACTGTTATAATAAATTTCCACCATGTTTTCCACTTTTTTTAACGCCAAAACATCATCAAAATCCAACCATTTTGTTGTTAACACTTCATAAGGCGCATAGGACTTATATTGCATTTGATACATCTGATACTCTTCATGCATTCTAGATCCTTTTAGTACCTTTAAAAAACCAAGTTGTAACTGATTTGGTCTCCATGCATAGATATCATTAAAAGATTTGCGAAACGTATCATAATCTTCATACGGAAGCCCCGCAATCAAATCCAAATGCTGATGAATATTTTTTCCCTGCTGCACTCGATGCACAGCAGCAGATAATTTTTCCAAATTCATCGTTCGATGAATGGCATGAATGGTATCTGCATTGGTAGATTGTACACCAATTTCCAACTGTACCAAACCAACTCTCATAGAATTCAGTAATTCAAACTCTTCCTCATTTAACAAATCTGCCGAAATTTCAAAATGAAAATTAGTGACACCATTATCGTTTTCAATGAGATAACGCCAAATTGCCATTGCATGCTCATGATTACAATTAAAAGTACGATCAATAAATTTTACTTGTGGCACCTTTGCATCTAAAAAAATCTGCAATTCCTTTTTTACCAGGTCTATCTTACGCAATCGTATTCCTTTTTCTATTGAAGATAAGCAATAACTACAAGAAAATGGGCAACCTCTGCTGGTCTCATAATACACAATTTTATTTTTAAACGCGTCCATCGTATCATAAGGGAAAGGAATTTCACTCAAATCCATAGGTTTTCTAGGTTTTGTCGTATGAATTTCCTGTTTTTCCCGATATACAATACCATCAATATCTGCTAATCTTCCAGTTCCATCTATATAATATGCCATGAGTTCCAAAAAAGTCTGCTCGCCCTCTCCTATCATGATTCCATCTAACAATGGTTGTTCCAGCATGCAGGCAGTTGTTTCATAGGACACTTCTGGTCCTCCAACCCAAATGGGTATATGCGGCAATATTTTCTTTAATTCTATTACCAATTGCCGCACCATATCTATGTTCCATATATAACAGGAAAACGCAATAAAATCCGGCTTTTGCTTATAGATATCCATTAGTATATCATCCACATACTGATTAATCGTGTACTCACATAATGTAATGTGTTCTTGATATGTTTTGGCATACTGCCGCAAACTATATACCGCTAAATTCGAATGGATGTATTTCGCATTTATAGCCACTAAAAGTATATTCATCTCTTTTGCTCCTTTTCTAGCTATCCAAGATTATTTTTATCTATATTGGTAATTGTAGCGAATCTCTCACTTATATGCAAGAAAAAAGGAGAGACACTGCAATACATTTACATCGCAGTATCCACTCCTTTTCTATGTTTATACTTTATAAATTTCTATTATTTTCAAACAATTATGTTTTATTTTAAAACAACTTCGATTGTAACGTCCTGACCATTTACAACGGCTGGTTCTGTTACTTCTAAACCATCTTTTTTAACAATTACAAGATAAAGACCGTTTTCTACTTCTGCAGTAGTCTTTCCGTCTTTTGTTTTAACTTCAATTGCAGATGCACTTACACTGCTTCCTGTTACAACTACTGCTGCATCTGTTACAACTGCTCCCTTTTTATCCTTTACAACAACTGTAATTGTTCCACCTGTAACAGCTGGTGCTGTTGTTACGGCTGGTTCTGTTGTTACAGCTGGTGCTGTTGCTGTTGCGGCTGGTTCTGTTGTTACAGCCGGTGCTGTTGTTACGGCTGGTTCTGTTGTTACAGCTGGTGCTGTTGTTACAACTGGTGTTATTGTCTCGACTGATGCTGTTGCTGTTGCGGCTGGCGCTGTTGCTGTTGCGGCTGGCGCTGTTGCTGTTGCGGCTGGCGCTGTTGCTGTTGCGGCTGGCGCTGTTGCTGTTGCGGCTGGCGCTGTTGTTACAGCCGGTGCTGTTGTCACAACTGGTGTTGCTGTTGCAGCTGGTTTCTTATTTTTTACAGTCAATGTCCACTTTACTTTGCAACCAGACTTTGTTGTTGCTGTTAACGTTGTCTTACCAGCTTTCTTTGCTGTAATTGTAGCTTTCTTTGCGTTATTCTTTTTCACAGTTGCTACCTTCTTGTTGCTTGATGCAAATGTTACAGCATCTCCAGTACCATTTGTCATCTTTGCAGTTACAACAAACTTAGTTCCTACAACTGCGCTCTTCTTTTTATTAGATACAGTAAGCTTAGTTGCTCCTACGTGTACTGTACACTTTACTTTTTTCTTCCCAACAGTAGCTGTAATAACAGCTGTTCCAACCTTTACTCCCTTTACAGTTACTTTCTTTGCAGCTGTCTTCTTAATAGAAACAACCTTCTTGTTTGATGTCTTCCATGTTGCTTTCTTTGCATTCTTAACAGTAATTGTCTTAGAAGCACCCTTCTTTACAAATACGTTTGTTGCGATTGTTACTTTTGTTGCTGCATCAGCAGATACTACTGGTGTTGCACTTGCAACTACAGCTACTGCCATTGCCACTGCCATGATTTTCTTTTTCATGAACTTCTTCCTCCTTTTTATCTCCATTTCCATAATATATGCAAAATCTTCAAAATTCTTGTATTTCCTAGACTTCCGAAAATCAGCACAGCTTCAAATGTAACATTATTGCAAAAAAAAATCAAGTATTTCTTTCGAATTACTTGATTTCAATCTAAATTTCTTCACATTTTCACAAATCAAAAAAGTTACAACCTACTCTTACAGTGTTTTTTACTAAAAATAATGTTACTTCATGTAAATACTTCCTAATTTTCACATTAATAAACACTAAAATTCCATCCGATCCATACTCCCAATAACATAAAAACAATCGGCAATGTAATTTTCAATTCTTTTCCAAGCACAAATTTTTTTAATAGGATACTATAAACAATACCTACAATAAAACATCCAAAAAATAATAACATTCCTTGTATTTGACGGTCCATTCCTATCATCATTGTATAACCAATTTCTAATAGCGTTCCTAAAAAAGCCCCCAATATCATATTGGATATACAAATCATCATTTCCTTTATTAAATACTGCATCTATTTTCTCCCCTTTTTCATCAAAAATCTGTATTATTTTATTTCGACAACTCCATGCAAAAATCTTAATGCTTTTCCTGGAAATAATACCGCCAGCAACTATCGTAATAACCGTTTATTTTTCCATAGAAAATGCATGTCGAAATTTTTTTCTTCTTTCTTCAAATTCCATATAAAAATCAGAACCTTGATATGGATTTTCATAAAAGAATTGTAATACTGTCGTTGCCATTTGCTTTTGATTCTCCATTCCATTTTCTTGCAACCACTGTTCAATATCTTTAAGTAGATAATGCCAGTTTGTTACAAATGTTTCATATTTTACAATATTGGGCGTATCCAACCACTTTTCAACCTTTATCTTACTTCTGTTTTTCATACTACATTCATTTGCCTGTAAAAAATAGGAAAATACTCCATTTTCATAATATCTTCCCAAAGGAAACAATCTACAAATACCAGGGCGGGATTTGTGAATACTACATCTTCCCTTTTCATTCAAAAAATAGCACGCACTTTTTTCCCCTTGCATCCCCATACTTGGAAGAATCAAGCCATCTACAACGGTCAACTGTATGGCTCCGGTCTGTAACAATCCCTGCATTGTATTTTCCGTATCTTTACATAAACGAGATACATCCAACGGATCTAACTGGATTGTATTTCCCATTCCTTTGCAACAATCGGAACAGTTCTGGCAATCCATACAATTTGCACGAACCATATCGGTACGTTGATATAAACGACCGTCTGAAATTTCTTCTAATGTTCCTTCTCTCCTCATACCTTTTCATCCTCTTTTCCCATTTCTCCTTCGTTACTACGATGCCACTTTGAAAAAACAGCATACAAAATTAATCCGATGATAAACAGAATAATAGAAACAAATTGCGAAGTAGAGAGTATACCTACGTTTCCTCTTTCCACATCCCCCCGCAAAAACTCAATAAAGAAACGTCCTGCACTATACAAAAGTAAATACAATGCTCCTACTGTTCCTTTCGCTTCTTTTCTTCTTGCATATAATAACAAGAGAAAAAACAAGATAAAATCTAATCCCGAAGAAATCAATTGAGTTGGAATTAATGAAACATTAGTTGGAGCAAGATCCGATGTATGGTAGGTAAATCCGATTGGCAGATGCGTTTCTTTTCCGTAACAACATCCCGCAAAAAAGCATCCAATTCTTCCAAATGCCTGTCCAAGCACAACCTGTGGAATCACTAAATCAAAATATGGTAAAAATTCTATTTTTTTCACCTTAAAATATAGAAAATTGGCTAAAAATCCACCAATCAACCCTCCGTAAACTACGTATCCATTTGCAAAATTCCAAAGTATGGACGGACTTTGTATAATATCCGGAATCACCGTAAAATAATATAACACTCTAGAGCCTATGAACCCTCCAATCAAGCACATCCAAAGCATATTATAAATCATATCTTCTTCTAAATTTTGTTTTTTTGCTCTCCTGGCAGACACCAGAACTGCTGCACAAAAACCTATGGCAATCATAATTCCATACATATGAATGGTAATTGGTCCAATATTAATATCATTTGGCATTTTTCTTTTCCTTTCTGTCCCTCTGTATTTTCAAAGCATATACTTTGATATAATTACTTCTTCTTTGGCACTTCTGTAGGCACCGGAGTCGTAATTCTTGACTGTAATTCCTTTAAAATCTGATTTTCCATATCTTCATACTGCCCACTCTGCAATAAGGAACTTCCTACATGCACCACAAAAATAGTAATTGCAATTGATATTGCAGATGTAACAATTCCAGCAATCGCCATGTTCTTTTTTCGGTCTTTATTATAAATTGCAAATATCCCATACACAACACCGACAATTCCAAATATACCACCATAAAACAATGCAGTAAGCAATCCAATCACGCCAAATATAATGGAAATCTTTGCAAATTTTGACGTTTCTTTTTCTTCCTGTTCCATTCTTTCGCCTCCTCTTTTCTAAGCAACCATTCAGCCGGGCAGAAATAATTATTCACACTGCATATACTTTCTAATAAACAAAGAGCAGTGAAACAACAGAAGAATCTATTCTGCACTTTTATCCTCGACCAAACCTTTACAATTATTTCTTTTATAGCATACTTACTGCCAAAATGCAATGTCCTATAGCTTGTCTGTAGGCTTTTCTGTCACCATTCACATACTTTTGCAACTGTAACACTTTTCTTGCAACTAAAAAACAAAAAGTTTATAATACATATATGGGGTAAAAATTGCGTTTTCCATCCTTACATGGGGATAGAAACAGATAGTTTTACTGTTACCATAATAGAAAAATATATGCAAATAGGCGTTCTATCAGCTCCTACCTTTAGGAATAGTAACAGCCTATTTTCTACAACGGAGAAAGTGAGAGGATTATGAATAAAACAGACATACTAGAATTAAAGAGACGATTTACAAAGGACAAATGCAACTTTACAAAAATGGCAGGCTGCTATGTAGATGCAGAAAAAAACAAGGTTGTCGATATCTATGAAACATTTCTTTCCCTGGAGGATGAGGAATTACTAAAATATCTGGATTTAGCTAAAAAAACTTTATCTGGTACCTTACATAATAATATTTTAGAATTAGAATTTCCACGCGAGGAGGAAGAATCCGGCGGAAAACAACAATTTTTGATGGGTCTAAGAGAAAGTGAACTAAAAAATCAGGATTTAATCCACCTTTTCTTTGATCGTATCATCGAAAGCTATGATTATACAGGTAATTATTTAATATTACTTTTCTACGATTCTTATGATGTAATGAAGAAAACAAACGATAATATAGCCTTAGACGAATCGGAGGAAGTATATAATTATCTTTTGTGTACGATTTGCCCGGTAAAACTCTCCAAGGCTGCACTCGGCTATCGAGAAGAAGAACATCGCATTGCGCCTCGTATTCGTGACTGGGTAGTAGGCGCACCGGAAACCGGTTTCATTTTCCCTGCATTTAGCGAACGTAGTACCGATATTCATGCCGCAATGTTTTATACCAAAAATGCAAAAGAACCACACAACGAACTGATGGAAGACTTTCTTGGTTGTCCTGCGAAACGCACCGCTACTATGCAAAAAAGCTTGTTTGAAGATTTAGTACAAAATGCTATGGATTCCTTTCCAGAGGCCAGTGATGCAACATTAATGGATTTGCAAAATGATTTTCAGGAACTTGTAGACGAACAAGAAACACAGGAAAATGAGGATACTCTTATGCTACATCCGTCTCTCTTGAAAAACTTAATGGCAGAAAATGAAGTACCTGAATCTGTTATGAAAAACATAGAAGAAACTTACGAAACACAATTTTCTGAAGAACCGCCAGCTGTAGAATCCTTAATTGATAAAAAAACACTCACGGAAAATGCAAAACGAAGAGAAAAACTGGCATTAGCAAAAGAGATTGATGCTTTAAAGACAACAATTCAGGAAAAGAACACTGTAATCGAGGAAAAAAATGCCGTAATTGAACAAAAAGACTTAGATTTACTAACCGCAAACATTTTATCCGATACAGACGACAAACCATTGCCAGATGGACAATTGGTTTTACGCGTTAGCGCACAAAAAGCATCGCAGATTACTACACAGGTAATTAATGGTCATGCATGCCTTGTTATTCCTACAGATGAAAACGAACACATTACGATAAATGGTTCGGATTTTAAACGCTAAAAACTTATAACAAGAAAGCTAACGTACAAAAGTTTTACAAAAATAAGGTGTCAGATTTTCTTCCTCTGACACCTCGTTTTTTATGCTTCTTTTCCGCAACACTGTTTATATTTTTTTCCACTTCCACATGGACACAAATCATTTCTTCCGATCTTTTCTGTATTTCTGTGATACGTGCTGGCTCCATCATGCACCATCTGTGGCTTTTCCTTTTGTGCTTTCACGCCATTATAACTACTTTCAAGCAACTTCTTTAACTGCTCTTTTTCTGTTCCTTTTGCAACATACTGCATGAATGCTTCTTCTGTTTCCTCTTCCTTTTTTTTACTATTCTTATCCACCTGATCAACTAAATCCTTTATTAAGGAATAACTATGTGGATACTCTTTGGCAATATAGGAAAATTCATCTTTATGGTCTGCATAATACTGACAAATATACCAATCATTTGTCAAAGCATCAATTTCCATGGTGATGCGAGTTGTCTCTACTTTTTCTTCCGGTATGGTGTAGGCTCTGTCATACCCTGCCTTTAATGCAGCCTTAGCAATAATGCTTATTCTATTATCCTCATAATAAGAATAAGATTCCATAGAAGCATACGCAGATTCTATTGTTTTTTGATACCGTTCCTCCGTAAGATATCCTTTTTTTTCAACGTGTGTAACAAATTCCTTGAACAAAGGACGATACCATGGATTCTCCATCAATTCGCATAAACGGACTAATGTTTCTACTACATATTCCTGCATAAGACTATTCATCTGAATGGTATCTAAAAATATATAATACCTTTCCAAATCCTTTTGGTATCTTTGGTTACTATTATTTACATCCTTACGAAGCAAACGTGGATAAATTCTGGCAAGTATAATCTTTATCTGTTCCATTTCTTTGTCGTTTTGTTCCTTTAACATTTCCAAACAAAGTTCTTCCACTTTATCATACTCTTCTTCTTTTTCATAATCTAATGCTTTTATAACACGTTCATGAAACTTTACAGGGACAGATTGTAATAATTCCTCCCTTTTTTTTGCTTCAAAACGTTTATTCATTTCCTGTATATTTTGCTCCATTTTTTTCCTCCTAATTTTTTCTATTGTAGGCATTTGTAAAACGTAGTCTAACCCTATTATACACATTTTATAACTATTTGAAAACCATTCCAATCACGATTTCTGTATCTTTAGTAACAGTTGAGCCGGGCAGAAATGATTGTGGAAATTGCACATGACTGCTGGCAGGCTAAGTGCAATTTCTACAATCATTTCTATCGGGCTAACGCCTGACATGAGTACACATTGAACACTTGGCGAAGTACTTTTGAGCCTAGTGAGAAATCGTACAGAGTGAAGTGTCCAGCCAAAAAGAATATTTTTATCTAATTTATATATTCTGGCACTTTATGAATGTCCCCGGGCAGAAATGTTACTATCTTTAACATTCACATAGAACTTTAACCATGTATCAATTCCAGTGCCTTTTCCAATACAAACGCTACACTCTTTTCCCTTACTTGATTTCTTCCCAAATCCCCAAACTGTTTTCGTTCTGTAAAAAGTACTCCATTGATATAAAATCCAAAACACACAGTACCAACCGGCTTTTCCTTAGTTCCGCCACCGGGACCTGCTGTGCCAGTCACCGAAAGACCAATCTGTGCATGATTTTTCTTAGCAACTCCCTCTGCCATCTCGCGTGCAGTTTCTTCACTAACGGCACCAAATGTTTCCAATGTTTCTGCTTTTACTCCAAGATAATGCATTTTTGCCTCATTGGAATAGGTCACTATACTTGCATCTAACACCTTAGAAGCATCCGGCACATCCACAATGGCCCCTGTGACCTTTCCACCTGTGCATGATTCTGCACAGGAAACATGATAGTTTTTTTCTATCAAACTTTTTACAAATTGTTCCGCTACTGTCATACTCATCACCTGATTCTTTTCTTTCTTGCTATTATTTTATAAAAAGAAAAGCCCTAAAACCTAGCAATCTAAGTTCTAAGACCTTAAAAGCGCGAGACGGGATTCGAACCCGCGACCCTCGCCTTGGCAAGGCGATACTCCACCACTGAGCCACTCGCGCACATATATAAAATTAGAATAGATAAGCCCTAAGACTTAAAGCGCGAGACGGGATTCGAACCCGCGACCCTCGCCTTGGCAAGGCGATACTCCACCACTGAGCCACTCGCGCTTATGCTATCTGTGTCAAGCACGTTTATCATTATATAGAATTCTCAAATAAATGTCAAGCACTTTTTTACAAAAGTTGCACCACCTATGCAACTTGCTTATATTCTTTTTTAGTTATGATACAATATGCTATTAAAACCATAGTACCTGTCAAAATCCAAGATACCGGGTATACACTCATTAGCATAGAAAACGTATGGTGCTGTTTAAATATAGTATACAGCCATAAAATTCGAAAACAAACCGATCCCAAAACAGTCAACGAGGCAGGCACCATAGAATGCCCCAGCCCCCTAAGTACTCCACCGGAAATTTCATAAGATCCTGTAAGGAATTCTAACATCATAACATGATGCATTCGAACCAATGCAAAAGATACAACCGTTGCATTTACAGTATACAATCCGGTAAAGAAATCTCCCCATATCGTAAAAACAGCACTCAATAGAATGGTAAGAAGCATTCCTTCCAACATACTAATTTTGAAAATCTTTTTACAACGAGCAATTTTTCTGGCACCAAAATTCTGGCTTGTAAAAGTTACTGCAGCCTGAGCAAAAGCATTGATTACGAAAAAGCAAAAATACTCGAAATTTAACCCCACCGAAGAACCAGAAACTGCTTTATCGCCAAAACTATTGATTCCTGTCTGTATACAAACATTTGATATAGAGAATACTCCACTTTGAATGGCAGCAGGCATTCCTACTTTTAAAACATGCGCCAAATGTCTTCCATGTATTTTTATCTTCCTTGGATGTAATCGTATAAACGCCTCTTCTTTACATAGAAGAACCAATACAATAGTAGCACTAATGGCATCCGCCACCGCAGTTGCTATTGCTACTCCTGCCACACCTAAATGAAAGCCCACAACAAGTACAATATTTAAAATAGCATTGGTCACTCCTGAAATAATAAGGCAATACATTGGTCTTCTAGTATCCCCCGTACTTCTAAGTATCGCTGCCCCAAAATTGTACAAAATAAGAAATGGAATACCAATAAAATAAATCCGCAAATAGCACACTGCCAAATCCAATACCCCTTTGGGTGTAGAAATAAGCTCCAACAATGGTTTTGCTATCACCTGTCCAATGAGCATCATGGAAAGCCCTGCCAAAATAGCAAAAGCAATTACCGTATGTAACACATCCTGTATTTCCTTTTTCTTTCCCTGGCCTATATATTTTGCAATCACCACATTGGCACCTACGGTAAGACCAACAAATATATTGATAAACAATGCAGTAACAGAAGAATTGGATGCCACCGCAGCTAACGCATCGTCACCTGCAAATCGCCCTACTACCGCAACATCCACGGAATTAAATAATTGCTGTAAAATACTACTAGCTGCCAGAGGGAGAGAAAATAACAATATATTTTTAGCTAAAGGACCATTTAACATATCCATATGCTTTGATTTTTGTCTTTGTTTTGTGTCCATTTTTTCTCCTTTTCCTTGTAATTTATTTGTAACTGTTCAGAAGGTTCGCCTATGTATCCCCGACATTTTATGAATGGCATCCTCTAAAGGTTATATTCCTTTGCAGTTATCTTTTTCCGACCTTTATTGTACCACATTTTATCTTTTTTTGTGTACCATATTTCATAAATCCAACAAGCGAAAAAAATTAGTCTACTGTTCACACCTTAGTGTGATCAATAACAAGATTAGTTCTATACTCGTAACAGTTCAATCAGGGTATTCATAAAGTGTAACAGTTCAGCCGGGTACATTCATAAAGTGCCAAAATACACAAATTGGCTATTGCATTCTTTTTAAAAGAGTGTAAAAATAGAACAAAGTACTGTTTACTCTCTGCACAATGTTTGCAGAATAACTTTATGTACTCTCGGAGTCTCTTTGTGCCTGATTTTGTGAGATGATTTTTTGTCAGATATGCACAAATTTATGAGGCATACGTGGAGCGTATGATGATTAAATTTGTGTGCATCTGGCGGAAAATCAGCCACAAAAGTGGGTGCAAGGGAGATTCTGAGAGTACATTTTTAAAGAATGGAGGATACAATGAAATACGAATTAGCTATATTTGATATGGATGGAACAATTCTAAACACACTAGAGGATTTAACAGATAGTCTGAATGCTTCTCTTACACATTTTGGTTATCCCACACGTACACTAGAAGAAGTTCGCTGTTTTGTTGGAAATGGACTGATGAAATTAATGGAACGGGCTGTTCCGGCAAACACCAGTACTTCGGATATCCAAAAAGTCTTTGCTTATTTTTTCCAATACTACCAAGAGCATTGTGCCATCAAGACACGTCCTTATGACACTATTACAAAAACGATTGAAACAATCCGCGAAAAAGGGATTAAAACTGCTGTTGTATCCAACAAAGCCGATGTAGCAGTCCAAGAGTTGTGTTTGCAATATTTTCCTGGATTGTTTGACTTTGCCATTGGAGAAAAGGAAGGAAACAAAAGGAAACCGGCTCCTGATGCAGTGAATGAAACCTTAGAAGTTTTAGGTTTTCAAAAAGAGCAAGCTGTTTATATCGGTGATTCAGATGTAGATCTTGCAACAGCCAAAAATGCTAACTTAGATTGTATTGCTGTAGCCTGGGGATTTCGAGACGAAGCCTTTTTAAAAGAACATGGTGCAACCTGCATTATAAAAAAACCAGAAGATTTATTAACACTACTTTAATCTCGTTTTATAATTCAGCTTGCATAAAGCATAGCAAGAAAAAACGGAAAACATTCACACTTTTATGTAAATGTCTTCCGTTTTCTTTTTTTACACTATGTATAACAAAATCTGCTTATTTCAAATAAGTAAGTGATTCTCCAATTTTACCATTTGCACCATATTCTTCTGCTGTTGCATTCTGTAAAACATATACACGCATATTTGCTTTTCCAATCTCATCTGTAGTAAGTGTACCACCAGATGCGGTTGCTGTTTTACCTGAAACTAAGTCCACATAAGTACCATCTAATACACCTGTAAAGGTTGCTTTTCCAGAAATGGCTACTAATGCATAACTATCTACTCCAGTATCTGTATAACGACGCTTAAATGCCATATTTCCATTACATCCTTCTGTCGAATACTGTCCTTTCTGTAACGCTGGAACCGCACGTCTGATACGGTTCAATTTTGACAAGTGTTTTGCCAATGGAGAATTTAAGGTAGTTGCCATTGCACCCGTTGCTCCACTATATTCACCAAAGTCTGTTGTTGTGACACTTCCTTCAATGTTATCACCAAAGTATGCACGTCCAGTATCTTCTAATGCCTTAAAATAATTATCAATACGAAGTCCCTTCTTAAATTCAATCTCACTTCCATAATATAAACATGGAATTCCACGGAAGGTAAACATCAAATCCATATTTTCTGCCCAAGCTTCGGTTCCTCCATCATATCTCCACAAATCACTTCCATCCTGGTCATTTCTTCCGTCAATCGAAGGACCATAATCGTGGGAATCTACATAGACTACATTCCAAGTAGAATCATTCATGTAAGTGTCTTCTGCTTTTCCAGTTTCAAAAGCTTTGTTCGCACTTGCGAAGTTAAAATGCATACCATAATCAATGACACCCATTCCAGAACTCTCAGAATAATCTGGTGTATGATACTCATTTCCTTTTAAAATAGCATTGGCTGTACTTTTGGCCTTTCCTTCAAAATCGGTTTCCTTACCATCATCGTATTCCTGCTTACACAGTGCAAGGTTATCCTTACCATCATCCGAAGTACTATTCCATCCATAGTCTTTTGTGGATTTCCATGTATAATACAAAGGAGAAACTTGTTTTACACCATGGTTGATAAACTCATTGGTTCTGCATGCAACCTCTGCATACATATAAAAGTTGTTATTTCCTTCTGCTTCTGCTTTCTTTTTAAACGCTGGAATAAATACATCGTTCATTGTCAATCTGGAAATATGTTTTACAGTATCAATACGGAACGCATCTACCCCCTGTTCAATATATCCATCATATGCATCAATCAAGTAATTATAAACCTTTGGATACTCTGTATTTAATTCCATACAGTCCCCAGCAAACTGGCCTGTTGTTACAGTAAAGTCTTCCCATCCGATATCTACTTTCTTACGATAAACCAAATCTGCAGATTTCATCCATTGATCGCGAGACTGATACTGCCAAGATGGTCCATTTTTCGTATCCGCTAATGCAGCATTATAATCACTATATGCTCCATTACTAACTTTATTCATAAATTCATCCAAGCTAGACTTTGCACTATCTTTTGGTGTTGTTGTTACACTATTTCCACTGGCACCTTTATCCAGTGTATAAGTTCTGTCCACAATTGGGAACATACCTTCTTCACCGGAATTACTTGTATGGTTTAATACAATATCCTGAATGATCTTCATACCCCTTTTATGCGCCTCATCAATTAATGTCTGATAGGTCGTATCACTAGATTCCAATCTTGGATCTACCTTTTTCATATTTACTGCATGGTATCCATGGAAATCATATCCAGATGCATTTTCTACAACCGGTGTAATCCAAATGGCAGAGAAACCTAATGCTTTAATATAGTCTAATTTTTCAATCAAACCTTTAAAATCACCACGCCAAGCCGGATCGCTATCACCATTTCCAACTTCCTGATCGTGATCACAGTGTATGTTATTGGATTTATCCCCATCGTAAAAACGAGCTGTCATGACAAAATAAATCGATTCTTCACGAAAATCGTTATGTGTTACTTTTACATTTGGATCTTTTGTAGGTTTTGGACCTGCTGTTACAACTGGTCCCTCTGTTTTAGTTGGCTCTTTTGTAGGAGAATTTTCTTTCTGGGACCATTTGCTTCCGTCAAAATACCAGTCCCCTGCCTTATTTGCACAAAAATCATCGGACTGTTGCTCATCCACAAGGAATAATACGTTAATCTTTGAAGTAGAATCAAAGGTATAACTATACCAGCCATCTTCTTCCGCTTTCATCTCTTCACCAGGCCAATCCGTCTCCTTATCCTCTGGAAGTGCATTCCAATAATATACCTTTGGTGTGCTCTTTTCACTGTAACAATGGACTGTAATCTTACTATCAGTTGCTACTTTTTTCGCATCTTTTTTTACTTCAACTTCCTTCTCCTGTGTAGCAACTTCTTGTTTCTTATCCTTTGTTTCTGATACCGGATTTTCCTGATACCAATTTCCTTGAGACAACCACCAGTCTTCTCCTGTTTTATTCTGTAATGTAGTCTGATATCCGTACTCTGGAACACTAACCTGTACATCTGCACTCTTAGCATCTGGAATTGTGTAAGAATACCAACCATCGCCATCGTCATGCATTGGTACACCTGGAGATGTTGTTTTGGTATTTTCCTTTCCGTTTACATTTGTATAATACAAATGCGGAAATTCTCCCTTCTTACTATCCCATTGAAAATGTACCGTTATTCCCTCTTTTGTCTGCTTTGTCGCTTTTTTGTCTGCTACCTGTACGATTTTTTGACTCTCCGTAGGTGCAATTGTCTTTTCTACTGCGACTGGCATTTTTTTGTTGCTATCCACATTTCCATGAAATGCTACTACCGCTGCACTGCTGCGATTCCTACGCAACATCCGCCGCCCACACGTAACCACGTTCTTTTTTTCATGCTCTCATTTTCCTTTCCTTTTTTTCTAAAAATAGTACTATACTCTCTTTAACACCATACTCCAATTATACAATTGTTACAATTTTATTACAATATAGAGTTTTTCACAATAATTTTATTACAAATTAATCAATTTAGACAACAAAACGTTATTTCCATGACAAATGTAAGCCTGCCACTTTATCAAGTCAAGTATATTCCTTCCTACTCTACAATTAAAATCCTTGGTTTCACTTTCTTAATCTTCCTTCCTGTCATATAAGCACAAATAAAATAAATGACAACCATAAGAAGCATTGGCATTAGTTGTGTTACCATCTGTATCTCACTATGGAAATGATAAATCCCAACGGCAGATAACAGAAAGCCCAATACCCGATCACTCACACAATACGCTACCAGTATCCCCAAAAGAGAACCGATCAGGGCAACAATGGAAAACCGAATTGCCAGTTGGATACGAAGTTTGTGGGAATCATACCCCAAAGCCTTGTAAATACCAAAGTCTTGTTTTTCTCTTACAAACACTTTGCTACACACCAGGATAACTGTAATACACACAAAAACGGCTCCAATCAGATAAATAATTACGGTAAGTCCCTGCACTGCCGATACAATCACTGCAAACTGTGCGTTATCCTCCTGAAAATCAAAATCAGTTTTCTTATCCTTTGCAAAGGCTTTCTTTAATTCCTTTTGCATTTGTGCTGTTTTCTCTTGATTTGAAAGTACATAATAAAGCGTTTCCTTTTTATTCGTGTCTTTTTTCTCTGCATTTTTCAACTGTAATCGTTCCAACCCTTTTTGTGACATTGCAAAGTTTTTCCCCGCATCATTGGACGATTCATAAATGCCTGATATGATATAATCGGCTTTCTTTTCACCATTTTTCACTTCCATGCGGTCCCCGATCTTTACTTTAAATTCATCTGCAATATACTGAGTTACCATAATTTCATTTTCATACTTGCAGGTTCGTCCCTTATAGACGGAAGTATATTGCTCCGGATTGTCTATCACATAACAATATGTATACAAATTTTCTAATAATAAATACTGTGTGCTCATATGATAGGTTTCAAAATCACTGTATTTCTTTATGATTTTTTCTGCCTGTTCTTTTGCCCTTTCATCGGGATAGGCTGCTGCCATATCTACCCGGGCTGCCATAAACATATCACTTATATTAGAATCTTGTTCAATCCAGTTGCAAATCGTACTGACCAAAATCATAAAAACCATTAAGATACCTGTAATAAAGATAGATGACACATACTGCTTTTTTGCCGATATAAACTGTCGATATGCCAGCGAACATCCCAAACCTTTTTTGCTAATCGGAAGCCTGAAACGACTGGAGAAATGTACCGCTCTTTTTCCCTCCCGCATTGCCATAATTGGTGTAATTTCCACCACTTTTTTGGTTTTCCACAAAGTAAATACAGTCGTAACCAGTAAAATACCCATGCAGACAAACAAACTTTTTGGTATCGAAATTGCAGATGACACATAAAGTCCGGTTGCGGGCATGGTTATTTGATTGATTGTTCGAACCAATAAACTGGCAACAGGTATTCCGAAAAAGGTTCCCAAAACCGCCATTATTAAATAGGATAACCACGTGGATATCTGCATATCCAGACTGGTAATTCCCAGTGCCTTTAAAATTCCAAGATTTTCGTAATTTTGCTCAATTCCATTGCGAATATTATGGCTTAACACAATCATTGCGGCTCCTAACAACACCAGTACAAATACCACTAATACACCGGAAAAAATATTCGTCAACAACAACATGTAACCAATTGCCTGCTTTTGAGACATGGTAATCCAGCAATAGGTGGCATAGGAAGTCTGTTCATTAAGTTTTCTTTCAAACTGCACATCCGAACTTTCTTTGTCCTTCTTAAAAATACTCAATACTTTTCCAGACTGTAAATAACTTTCTCCTGCTAAATCAGCGGTTTTCTGCAACTGCTCCATGCTTTTTTCATTCACTAATATAGTTTTGATTCCAATCATAGAAGATCCCATATAGGGGTCTTCAAAATAGGAAGCAATTCGATAGGTAAATTTATGTTTTCCTCCCCCCATGACTAGGTTGTCTCCAATTTTATAGTGGTACAATTTTTTAAAGCTAACTGGAACACTAATTTCATTGTTTTTTAACACGGGATTTTCTATTTTTTTCCCCTGTTCATTATATTGCGCATAAGTAAATTTCCGATTTTGGTAATCCATAACAATCATTTGCGAACTATCTGCTCTATTCGTTAAAAATGTATACACTACTGGCACTGCTTTAATCTTTTCTACACTATCACACTGCTTAATTTTTAAAATCACGTTTTCCTGATTCGTCCCCAATTTTTGTAAGGAGTCATTTGCAAGAACCAGTCCCAACATATCTCCAAAGCCATCTTCTTTCAAAACTTGAATATCTCGCTCTCTGGAATTACTATATATCGTCATAACCGATACCAAAGAAACCGAAACCACAAACAACAAAATGCCAATGCTAATATAAGCACCTTTTCCTTTTCGAAAGTTTCCACGAATAATCGTAAGTATTCCTCGCATCTTCTCACCCTCTACCATTCTAATGAAGTCAACCAGGCATTGATCTGGGTTTCTCTGCTTTTCCGTTCCTCTTCTTTATAATCCGGCAAAGTCAGTTCGCCTAATATTTTTCCATCTGCTAAATAAATAATACGGTTGGCACGAAGTGCTGCCGTCACATCATGGGTAACCATTAAAATGCTTTGCCCCTTTTTATGTAGTCCCGTCAACAAATCCAATACGCTTCTGGTATTACTGCGGTTTAGTGCACCTGTTGGTTCATCCGCAAACAAAATACCCGGTTCATTGATCACTGCTCTGGCGATGGCAGCTCTCTGTGCCTCCCCTCCTGATACCTGCGCCGGCAAACGATTGCCCGCTTCTGCAATGTGCATCTGCTCTAAAAGCTGTAATGCTTTTTCTTTTACTTGTTTTCCACTGCTTTCCTTATTCATGTAACCCGATACCAGCACATTTTCCAACAAGGTTAAATTACTTACCAGATGAATCTGCTGAAAGACAAATCCAAACTCCTGTACACGAAACTTTGACATTTTCTTTTCTTTATAAGAGGTAAACTCCTCTCCCTTATATACCACTTTTCCACCAGATACCTGATCCATTCCACTAAGACTGTAGAGTAATGTTGACTTTCCAGAACCAGAAGCCCCCATGATAACGGTAAAATCTCCTTCATAAATTGCCAGATCAATGCCGTTTAACACATGATTTTGTACTCCCTCACTGGCAAAACTTTTACTTAGATTTTTTGCCTCTAATATTACTTTTTTCATATCATTTCCGCCTTTCTTTTTTCTTCGCTGTTCGCGTGTTACCGTTCACCGGCAATGTCCTTTCCTTAAGCTTTGAACTTTTACGAAAAAGTTATAATTGGGTTTTCTTGTCCTTTTATAAAATACTTTGCTAACAGCCTCTTTTCTTACTATAGCGAAAAAGTTATTATGAAATCCTTAAGAAACCTTACAAGTTATCGCAGTGTATCGAAAAATATAAATGGACACATACGCCTCCCTCTTTGTTTTCTACAGAAACCCTTCCCTTCATCTGCTCCATCAAATACTTTACAATGAACAAACCCAATCCAGCACCTGGTTCTTTTTCCACATTTTTGCCTCGATAGAATTTATCAAAAATAAACGGCATATCCGCATCCGCAATGCCACCTCCCTGGTCTTGAAAAGAGATTTCATAGTATTCCTGTTCTTCTATTTTCCTATATACGGTTGTGACATAGATTGGAGACTCCTTTGCATATTTTCTGGCATTGGAAATAATATTTTCGATGCATTGCAGAATCCGATTTTCATCTACATTCTGTAATGTTGCCGGCAATATACTACCTTCTATCACAATATCCTCTGTGGCTCCCTGCATATCTGTACAACTTTCCTGCAATAATTGTTGAATATCACAAGAATTTTTTTGAATAACCAGTCGTTCTAAATCATGAAGGGAATGCAAAAACATATCATTGGTAATCTTCGTAACCTCATCGCATTTTTTCAGTATCACTTTGATATAGCGTTCCCTGCGCTCTTTTGTGGAATCCATATGCATTGCCAACCCTTCCGCATATCCACGTATGGAGGCAATCGGCGTTTTTATGTCATGGGAAAGGGACGCAATTACTGTTTTATTATTTTCCACTGCCGCCTGTTCCGCCTTTTTTGCCTTTATAATTTCCGTCCGCATATGGTCAAACGCCCAGGTAAATTGTCCGAACATATTAACCCGTTCATAATCAAATGGTTTTTCCAAATCCCCACTGGCAATATTTTCTGCAAAACGCTCTAGCTTGACAAAGGGACGCAACACCAGCACATACAAAACACCAAATACCAATAGCAAAACTCCCAAACTGCACAGAAAAACCAAAAACAAGTAACGGTCTGCTCCTGCCTTTTGTACTTGCTGGTTCTTTTCTACATACTGAGTCAATTGCTGTATTTTTTGATTGGTTTCTTTTGAATGTTGTTTTTCCAATTGGGAAATTTCATTTAAAGCAACCAGGATTTCCCCATTCTGCATTTCCCTCTGTTCCATGTTTACCTGTTTTCTATAGTCTCCATAAATCACCACAAAAACAGCGGTCAGAATGCAAATGCATCCTGCCGCTATCTTTCTGGCATTTTTTATAATATCTGACGTAATTCTTTTCTCCATACGCTACTCCTGTCCTTTTGATACATTCATCTGATACCCGACACCCCACACTGTTTTAATCAATGCAGGTTTCGATGGATCTTCTTCCAATTTTTCCCGCAACCAACGAATATGTACGGTAAGGGTAGCGGGTTCCACCTGACTAAAGGCTCCCCAAACTTCATTGATACATTGCTCTTTTGTAACAGCCGTTCCCCTATGTGCAAATAAATAGGCGAACAGATCAAATTCCTTCGGTGCCAATTCTACCATACTATGATTTTTTTCCACCATTCTTGCCTGTAGATCCAACGTAATCGTGGTATCTTTCGTCTGCCAAATCGTTACTTTCTGCTGTGATTCCGCAAAAGAATAACTTCTCCGCAAAAGGGATCGGATTCTGGACATAAGCTCTCTTAAAGAATATGGTTTGGAAAGATAGTCGTCTCCTCCTATCTCCAAACCATTGATTCGATCCTCTTCACTTGTCCTCGCACTGGCAAAAATAATAGGTACCTTGGAATGTTTTCGTAATTCCTGGCACAAAGAAAATCCAGTTCCATCCGGCAAATTAATATCCAGCAGAATCAGTTGCGGTGTCTCCTTTTCCAGCTTTTCATAGGCATCCTCCATAGAGGTACAGTGAAGCACACTGTACCCCTCATCCAAAAGCATATCTTCTATCAACATAGACAAATCCACATCATCATCAATAATCATAATCTGCACTTGTTTCATCCGTACACTCCAATCTTTTACAACTTACTGTGATTCTATTTTTTTGCTTTTCCCTTTTTCTTAAACGTTCCATATATAATTCCCAGTGTCACAAGCAATAATAAAACTGCAAATCCCATCCATGCTACTCGGACTGCCATCGTATATTTCTCCGGATCAGCAAAATAGTCAAAATATCCCTTTAAATAGATTCCCATAATAATCAGTGGCAATATATAAGACATATAAACACGTAAACATGCTGGAAGCTTTTTTCCTTCTCCAATGTTTACTTCTTTGTAAAATTGTTCCCAGCCCCATCCATTTTTATGGGTACAAAATGCCACAAAAATCAAACATCCCAATGGCAAAATATTATAGGATACTAAGAAGTCCTCCAAATCCATAAGATTGGTTCCTTCTCCTAATATCTGAATATGTGAAAGCACATTATAACCTAAAATTGCTGGCAAAGATAACAAAACAAGTAAAACAATATTTAATCCAATTGCCTTTTGACGCTTCCATTTCAATCCATCCATATAGAAGGATAATATATTCTCATATACGGCTACTATAGTAGAAATAGCTGCAAAGGACATAAAGAGGAAAAACATGGTTCCCCATATTCTTCCGCCTTCCATACTGTTAAATACATTTGGTAAGGTAATAAACAGCAATGGTGGCCCCGAATTTGGTTCAATTCCAAAGGAGAAACAAGCCGGGATAATAATAAATCCTGCTGTCAAAGCTACTAATGTATCCACAATTACAATATTTCCCGCCTCTCCAAGCAAAGTATTCTTTTTGTCTAAATAGCTTGCAAATATCTCCATAGAACCTACACCAAGACCAAGTGTAAAAAAGGCATGACTCATAGCAGCAAAAATCATTGTGCCAATTCCATTTTTCTGTATTCGGGTAAAATCAGGCACCAAATAAAAACGAACACCTTCCGCAGAACCTTTTAACACCAGAGAGTGTACTGCAAGCACGAGCATAAGGAGTATCAAAAGGCTCATCATTACCTTACTAATCCGTTCTACACCACTTTCTAGACCAAAGGCACAAATTCCAAAGGAAAGCAATACTACCAGCACCGTCCAGAAAATCATAATTTCTGGCCTTTGAAGCATCTGTCCAAAGCAAGTCTCTACACCTGCAGTATCCAACCCTACAATCTTTCCGGATAGATACAGATATACATAGTACAACATCCAGCCTCCAACCATAGTATAAAACATCATAAGTAGGTAATTTCCTGCCATACCAGCCCATTTGAACACATGCCACTTTTCTCCCTTTGGTTGCAGTTCATCAAATGCGTTAGAAATTCCCTTTCGACTACTCCGTCCAATGGCAAATTCACACATTAAAATAGGCAAACCTAAAATAAGTAGAAATAACAAATATACTAAAATAAATGCAGCGCCTCCGTGTTGTCCACAGATATACGGAAACTTCCATACATTTCCAAGACCAACTGCGCATCCAGCTGAAACCAATATAAATCCCAGTCTGGAACCAAATGTTTCTCTTTTTTTCATAATAATCTCTTTCTATAATTTCATAGTTAACTGAATACGATTTTTTTCTAAGTCCACACTCATAACTTTTACTTCCACAACATCCCCAACACTTACTACTTCCAATGGATGTTTGATAAACTTTTTATCTGTAAATTGGGAGATATGAACCAAACCATCCTGATGAACTCCAATATCCACAAAAGCTCCAAAATCGATTACATTTCTTACCGTTCCCCTTAAAATCATACCCGGTTTCAAATCTTTCATTTCCAAAACATCGGTGCGCAAAATCGGTTTTGGCATTTCATCACGGGGATCACGTCCTGGCTTTTCCAATTCCTTCATAATATCCACCAGTGTTTCCTCTCCAATTCCTAGCTCTTCTGCCATCTTTCTCTTATCACGCACCAAAAGATTTAATCCTGTTACACCGCCTTTTATATCCTGAATTTGCATTCCAACCTTATCCAGTAATTTTGTAGCTGCCTCATAGGATTCCGGATGTACGCTGGTTCCATCCAATGGATTGTCCCCTTCCTGTATTCGCAAAAATCCAGCACACTGTTCATATGCCTTTGGTCCAAGTTTTGCAACCTTTAAAAGTTGTTTGCGGTTTGTAAATCTTCCATTTTCTTCTCGATATGCAACAATATTCTTTGCAATGGCCTTTGTCGTACCAGAAACATATTCTAGCAAAGGTGCGGAAGCTGTATTTACATCTACACCAACTTTATTTACACAACCTTCTACCACACCCGTCAATGCTTCACTCAACTTTTTCTGGTTCATATCATGCTGATACTGTCCTACACCAATAGACTTTGGATCAATCTTTACCAACTCCGCCAAAGGATCTTGTAGTCTTCTGGCAATCGATGCTGCACTTCTTTGCCCTACATCGAAATTTGGGAATTCCTCTGTTGCCAGTTTACTGGCAGAATACACAGATGCGCCCGCTTCATTGACGATAACATATTGTACCGGTTTGTCTATTTCTTTTAACATATCTACAATAATACGCTCAGATTCTCTAGAAGCTGTTCCATTCCCCACTGATATTAATGTAATGCCATATTTAGCAATCAATTCTTTTACAACTTTTTTTGCCTGTTCTACTTTGTTCTGCGGTTCTGTCGGATAAATCACTGTCGTATCTAACACCTTTCCTGTGGCATCTACTACGGCAAGCTTACATCCCGTTCGAAATGCAGGGTCCCATCCTAAAACTACCTGTCCTACAATTGGTGGCTGCATCAACAACTGCTCCAGATTCTTACCAAATACTTTAATCGCTCCATCCTCTGCTTTTTCTGTCAAATCACTTCGAATTTCTCTCTCAATCGCTGGTGCAATTAAACGACTATAACTATCCGCTATCGTATCTTTTAAAATATCCTTTGTATGTGGATTCTCTTTTCGTATAATATGTTTCTCTAAGTATGCCAAAATCTGCTCTTCCGGTGCTTCTACTTTTACCGTTAAGATTTTTTCTTTTTCTCCACGATTCAATGCAAGTACTCTATGCCCTGCAATTTTGCTAACTTTCTCCTCAAAAGAATAATACATCTCATATACCGATTTTGCTTCTTTGTCCTTTGCTGTAGACGTAATCACGCCATCTCGCATAGTCATTTCACGAATATGCATACGATAATCCGCTTCATCTGAAATTGTTTCCGCTAAAATATCCTTTGCACCCTTTATGGCCTCTTCAATAGTAGGCACTTCTTTTTCTTCCGATACATATGCCTTCGCTTCTTCCGTAATTGGTGCATTGGTAAGCTGCATATAAATAATATTTGCCAGACCTTCTAACCCTTTTTCCTTAGCAATGGTTGCTCTTGTTCTTCTCTTTGGACGATATGGACGATACAAATCTTCCACTACTACCTGCGTGGTAGCTGCTAAAATCTGCTTTTTTAATTCTTCTGTTAATTTTCCCTGTTCCTCAATACTTGCCAATACCTGTTTCTTTTTATCCTCTAAATTGCGAAGATAGGTCAAACGTTCACTCAAATTACGAAGTTGCTCATCATCCAATGAACCATGCATTTCTTTTCTATATCTCGCAATAAAAGGAATGGTATTTCCCTCATCAATCAATTGAATTACCGCTTCTACCTGCCATAATTCTATCTGTAATTCTTCCTGTAACTGTCTTGCAATGTCCATGTAAATTCTCCCTTTTCTTTTTAGTCTGTTATCTTCTATTATAAACAATTTTGGGGCCTGTTTCAATGTTGGATCGTTTAAGGGTTGTATCCGCGTTTCCCAAAACTGCATATGATAGAATTTCATACGGTGTTTCCGGCATCGAAGATATCTGCCTGTGCACCTATCCCACGAAACGTTTTACTCTATAGAACGCACTTTTTTATAGAGTGAAAAACTCCCCTAACCATCCTCATAAATGAGAGGTTAAGGGAGTTGATATACCAAAATACTCTTTTGTAACTTTTCTACTTAGATAGTCAAACTATACTCATCAACACCACACATAAATTGGATATACGAATATAAATGCATTTATTTCCACTTTTTCTCCATCCTATAATAATTCAATAAAATTTTTTCTTATATATTCCATCACTTTTTTCTTTGCTTCATTAAAGGCTGACAACAATCTCTTATCATCCACATAGAACTCAATAGAAGGATCATAATATGCTTTTTTTAGCGACACCGTTTTGTTGGAACTTTTTGTCAAATTATAACAACCAAACCACATATCATCCACCTCTGTATATATCTTGTGCTTGGAATATTGATTCGTTTCAAATGGTTTGCAGAATAATAAATACTCACAACCAATTTGCATAAAAGAGCGATTCATCCCAGATAATTCCACCTCACCTTTTTCTTTATCGTAGGTTAAAGTAGAATGTAATCCATTTCTAACCCATATAGTGTCTGACATTTCTTTTCCTCTCACTATTTTCTCAATCTTAACCTCCTGTAAAATCAAACCTTCATTAAAATACAAATTTCCAGTTGGTTTTACAATAAAAACAGTTTTACATTTCTTCGCCTTTTTTAATTGCTCCTCTCCAAACGCTTTTATACTTGCGTTATCCCATTCTTTCATCGTTTCCACATAAGTAACTCGTATCTTTTGTTTTTGCAGTTCCTCTAATGTCATTTTATTCGATATGGGTGCATCAGAAAACACCTGTTGTTTTAAAAAAGGTGCAAGTAAGAGAATTAGCAGGATAATACTTAACATGCCATATAATACATATACTTTTCTATTTCTCATTGTCTTTCCTTTCTGGATATAGTATTCCATCCTCAATCTGATAGATTTCATCACATAATGTATCAATGTCCTCTCTGTTATGACTGGCAAGGCACACAATACAACCTCTATCTTTTTGTTCTTTTATTCGTTGCCGTATGAGAACAACACCCTCTTTATCCAGTGCATTTGTAGGCTCATCTAATAACAATAGATCCGGTTTTTCCATAATTGCCTGTGCAAATGTAATCCTCTGTTTCATCCCCAGAGAATATTTTTGTATTTTCCGCTTATCTTTTGGATCAAGCCCTACTGCCCTTATGCTTTCTTCAATCTCTTTTGTGGTGATTCTCTTATTAATACTAGCCAAGAGTTTTAAATTTTCTATTGCCGAAAATTCTGGGTACATCCCTGCATTTTCAATCAATACACCCATTCGTAATGGAATCTGTTTCCCAAAAATATGTTCTTCCCCATCATACTTCAAACTACCAGAATCTTTGTCTACCAAACCCGCTAATATTCGAAACAACATGGTCTTTCCCGAACCATTTTTTCCAACAAAACCATAAATCTTACCTGCCTCAATAGAAAAAGTCACATCCTGCAAGATTGAATTTTCGTTTAATGTTTTGGATATTTTTTCTACTTCTATTACATGTTTCATTTTAAATATTCTCCTTATTTTGATGGATACCTAAATCCATTTTTCTTATTTTCATCCATATACAGCCTGTTAAAACACTACAGAGTACTATAAAATACAGAATTCCCTCTATTACATGTATATTAGTAAAATTCCATCCAATATAAATGTTCGACATGGGATTTAAGATATGAAACCATGCCTGGTTTATTCCATTTTTCTGTGCCACCAAAGTTAATGTACTACTAAAAAAAACAACGCAATAATAACCTACAATCCCCACTACGATTCCCTTATAAAGTGCAATATAATTGATTGCCAAAACACTCATTAAAAAAAAGAATACCAGCATGACATACACACAAATGAACATCTTAACATCTCCAAACGTAATCGAAGCAGACGATTCCACCATTGCATTTACTGTATACATAAATAAAATAATTCCAATTCCAATCAATCCCCACACAAATAACCCCATCAATTTTTTTAGATACCAGGTCATTCGATTTTTATACCGTGTAAACAGATATTCACAACTTTCCTGTATATCTTTCACAAAATACTGCGAAAATAGCAAGGTAAGATAAATAATGGCAATCAAGTTGAGTACCGACACGGTATAATCCATCTTTTCTCTAGCATAACTACCACCAAATAAATGAGACAAAATTACAGTAGCTACCGGAGCATTTGTCTGTGTTTTCATTTCAATAACTAGATCGTATCTCCATAAAAATACAATTGGAATAATCCCCGCCACACCCCTGATTTTCTGTTTCATCTCTGCAGTTATCATAATTCATCCCTCTTTGTTTTCCGAATGATAATCCCAATAGAGACAACCATCTCCAATAACATCATAATTCCAAAAATTCTGTAATCTTTTCCATTTGCTATGAATCGATTTGCAAGATAATCCGTTAGTTTTAAATCCACATAAATTGGAGAAAGTATTCCATCATAACAAAACTGATTTGCTACAAAAAACAATTGAAAAAGCAAAAAGTTTACAACCAACAGGTACACATAATTTTTCTTCACTATCAAAGATAATGCATAAATAAATGCCCCCATAACTCCGGCACTCATCCCTGCAATCCCAGCAAACAGAACATTGTATAATTGCGGGTGATCTATAAGGATCTGTTTGCATATCATTCCATGATGCAAAACTGGTTTTGTAAAACTACTTCCAGTAATGTAGGAACCCCAATTAGATGTTCCCATCTGTGCCAATGTAATAGGATCATTTCCATTTACCGGGAAAAATGCACCATTTAAGATAATATTGAGCAACATAGGAGCAAAGAACACCAGAAAAACAGAAAAAAAGCATACACAACACTGTGCGAAATAATATGCACGTCTTGTACCGCGTACCTGCACATAATTCTTCACACCTGTTTTCACCTCAGATATATAAGAAAAGCCATACGGCAATACAATCAAAAATGGAAAAAGCATACAGATATACTCCCACACAAGCCCATTGGAATTTCCTAAATATAGTATATCTGCAGAAGGCAATTCATACGCATAACATCCACGATATCGCCATACATAAAAAATAGGCATTCCTATTGCTAAACACAACATGCCAAAGAAAGTAATCCAAAATAATCTCTTTTTTATCATTATATTAAAATTATATTTCACATAAGTCCAGAACATAATCGCACCTCAAATTTATTATCTTTCTATTAATTGCATAATTATGCATCCTAAGGACTACACAAAATATGTAGTCCTTTTCTAAATTTATTATTTTTTAAAATCATATATATAACCTGTAATCATAGCATCTAAGTTTTCTTTATTTCCATGACTTTTTACTTTCAGTTTCGTACCTGTTTTTGCTTTTTGGTCTAATTCAATTTTAGTAACAACATCCTTTTGAACAACTGTATCTGCCGAAAATCTTTCTCCCCCCTTATAAACTTTCCAAATAGTTCTTTTCCAATTTTCCTTAACCTTCCCATTCTCATCATACATTTCTATAATTTTTACTTTTAATCGTGCATTTTCAGTTCTTTTTTCCCCTGTCGCAACAGTTGTAAAAGTCGTATCATCTATAAACTTTTTACTAAATTTTACATCATTATCAACTTGTCTTACACCTGCATAAGTATTTCCTCCGACTATAATGCAAGCTAATAAACCTAATGCTGTACTTTTTAAATATTTTTTCTTCATGTTTTTCTATTTCCTCACCTTTCCCACTTGACACTCACCCAATATATGCTATAATTGGGTAACTTGTTTATCAAGTATCTTTGATTGCAATCCCGAAATGCGCTGTTAACTCTTTTGGGATTGTGTTTTTTATTACTTTTTTCGTAATTTTTCTGGTATTTCTGCTTCATACAAATATCCTTTGCATGGTGTATTTGCAAACATAACAGCTAATGCTGATAATGTAACACCTGCACCTGATATTAATATCTTTTGCATATATGCTTTAATACGTCTCATATTCTCCAACCTCCTTTCCTCATCTGAAAGCATTCTTCCTTTTATAAAAAAATATTCAGTATTCTAACATTTTTTTACAAAATTCTATTTTATTCTACTTATTCCACTTTAATTGTCAATAGCTTTTGAGTGAATTGTCGATTTTCATGAGTGAATGGACAGTTTTTTTTCTTATTATGTGATATGATTATATTGGATATAATTATTCAAGTATAACTGTTGTGAAATACCATTGAAATAATCAAACTTTTAACAAGAAAGAGGTCTTTATGATACACACGATTTCAAACAAAATTAGTGAACATTTAATTGAACATGGATTACCAAAAGAAAAACAGGAAATCTATACTTATGGTTGTGAATCCTTTTTAAATTTATTTCTATGCAATTTTATTTTAATAACCTATGCCATCATAATAGGAAAACTATATGATTTTCTTTTTTGGGTAACCTGTTTCCTTCTTTTAAGAACCTTTATCGGTGGTTTACATATGCCTACACATTTCACATGCATTATTTCCAGCTGTATTTTAGGATCTGTATGCATTTCACATTCCTATTTGTGGAATAATTACTATTACTTAGGCATGCTGCTTCTAATTCCAACCTTTATATTTATCTACATATTTGCACCGATTTCCCATCCTAATCATCCATTATCAATAACACAAAAAAAGCGTACACACACCTTAGGATGTTTCATCTACATGCTACTGTATGCCCTTACTTACATTATTTATTATTTTTCTCCAACATTTTCTTATGATTGTTTAACCGGAATTTATACCGCTGTAATATTAAGTATGATTGGAAAAGTAATACAACGAAAGGAGTATTTATGATCACCCCATATATTTTACCCGAATTATTAATTAGCCTAATGGAAGCATTTTTACTTACCTATTTATTTTTTCACTTATTCCATCTCAAAAAAAGCTATTTTATCTATATACTCCCCGTACTAGATTTTATGGCAATTAACTTTATCAGTGCTTATATTTCTAATCAGATGCTGTCCAGTGTAGTATTATGCACATTTGAAGTTTTCCTGGCTCTTTGGTGCGCCTCGGATTCTCTAACTCACCGTTTTGTTTTTGGCTGTATGCCTTTTTTACTTTCCACCTTTTCGGAAAAATTGACTTTGCTATTGGCAAGGTTACTATTTGACTACTCCATTGAAATGGCTATCACCCAAATTTCACTCTCACGATATATGATTTCCAGCATTTATTTACTACTATTTGCTTTTTTATCAATTTTGCTGGTTTGGGTGCAAAACAATTATTTTGTCAAAAATCACAGAAAACATGTACTTTTTCCACTTCCCATTCTCTTGATTTTTTGTATCGTTGTCTTTGTGAGTATTTTAGCCTGCAACCAATTTATTGAATGTATCCTGTCACTGAAACTATCTGCAACCAATTTACCTAATGATACGTTTCAATTGTTACAGATGATTGGTTTAGAATTTATTATTATTATTTTCTTTTTATTTATCCTACTGTTCTATGTAGCCCATATGCATCAAAAAAATGTAGCCCTATTAGAGCAAAAGCAACAACTACAACTAGAACAACAACAATATGATTTGCTGGTAGAAAGCAATCAGATTCTTCGAACTTGGAAACATGACAATCAAAATTTATTACAGACTCTGCAACAATTAATTTCCGATGGGGAAGAAGAAAAATCCCAAAAGTTTTTAGCAAATATATTAAAAGATATGAATACTTCCCTTTCCATTCACTATACGGGAATCACCATATTAGATACCGTTTTATCACAAAAACGATTTATAATTCAAAAGCAAAACATTCAGTTCCAACAAGAACTGTTTTTAAATGAAAATTTTTCGGTTGGTCTGGATAATGTACAGCTTTGCGCTCTATTAAGCAATATCCTAGACAACGCCATTGAAGCCTGTAAATATGTCTCAGAACAACCTTTTATATTCCTTTCTATGAAAACACATAAAGCAAATATCGTCCTCTATATAAAAAATAGCAGTGATGGTGTTTACTTATATGAAGCAACCTCAACAAACACAATGTTAAAATTACGGAGCCGCAAACAGGAAGACGGACATGGAATTGGTTTAGAACGAATCCAACAACTGGTTCAACAAGCTAATGGGATTTGTGAAATCAAACCAGGCCAACATACTTTTGAAGTTACTATATTATTACCTATGGAGGATTAAAATGACTATTAATATTGGAATTGTCGAAGATGAAGAACTATGTCAACAACAGCTTATAAGATTAATCAGAGATTGGGAACAGCGTACCGGCATTACCGCAAACCTTAAAACTTATTTTACATCAGAAGATTATTTTGCAGACACTTCTGCCTTCTGCCATGCCTATTTTCTTGATATTCAAATAGATACACATTCTGGGATGGATATTGCACACGATTTAAGAAAGAAAGGCTATACCGGAGAGATTATTTTTTTAACTGCATATCAAGACTATGTATTTGATGGTTATGATGTTCAAGCACTGAACTATATTTTAAAGCCCATTTCCAAAGAACAGTTAGAACACTGCTTACAATATATTTATTCCAAACTGGAACATACCTTTTTTACTTATCGTGACCATAATAACTATTGTAAGATTCCGTATGCCGACATTATGTATTTTTCAAGTGCCAATCAATATATTAATATTCATACAAAGGAAGAAATTTATAAAAGCAACGAATCTCTAAAAGGTCTTTTGCACCATCTTCCCTTCTATTTCGTGCAATGCCATAGAACAACCATTGTAAACTTAGATTTTATAGAAAAAATCATAAAGAATAACATTGTTTTAACAGATGGCACGCTTTTAAATATTAGCAAAAAATACATTAACACGATGCGTTCTCTCTATCTAAAATATAGTAGTGGATTTTTGTTAAATATCTGATATACTAAGAAAAGCTACAGCTCGAAATAAAACAGATACACGTCTTCCAGACTTGGTATAACCTGTTGATATTCATATGCTTCTGGCACATTCTTTGAGATAACCTTTACTCAAAATCCATGCTCCGTATGACGTATATTACTGAATCAAGTGGATATTCGCAATCCGCTCTGCTAACTTGCTCATAACACTATTCGCTGCTATCACAGCATATCAGAAGGGGCTTGTACACCCTCCTGATACAAGAAAGTCCCCCACTTATTGCTCTACGCAATAGAAATGGGGGACTTTCTTGATCGTGTTAAATTGCCACTTGTAAATACTAATATCAAACCCCGATATTTCTTTCACAACTCATTTTTTAGAAAAGCATTCTATTCCCTTTTAACATTTTAATTTTTTGATTTCAAGTGTTTTGGCATGAACGGTATGTTTTTGGGTATGAACTGCAAAAATGTCAATTGATTTTTTATTTTTACTTGGCTACAATATATAGTAAACAAGTAATTATCAAGAAAAGAAAGTAGAGATGAATATGA
>Ga0256404_1001062_pt1 | contig 69383 bp, 69 predicted proteins | sample RumenRJG_01DNA_FD_185990 | JGI IMG/M metagenome (GOLD analysis project Ga0256404, IMG submission 185990) | Bovine rumen microbial communities from Lethbridge, Alberta, Canada - RJG_01 | ecosystem: Host-associated > Mammals > Digestive system > Stomach > Rumen | place: Canada: Alberta | collected... | reverse complement strand
TTTTATTTTTTTTAGAAAAACTATTGACTTTTAATAGTTAGCCTTTCTTAAACACAAAAAAACTTAATTCTTTCGAATTAAGCTTTATCTCAACATCGGTTGTTCCGACGATTTTTACAAATGGAGCGATTGGTTAAGTTATTTTCAACTTTTCCATCACAAATGAGAATTAATACATATTTGTATCAATTTCTATATACATATTACCATAAATTATTAATATTTCCAATATAAATGATAAAATTTGTAAAAATAATGTTATAATTATATATAGGATAGTAGTTTGGCTTTATACTAACAATAAGCAAGACAAATTAAGGATAGTGTATTATATATGATTGAAAAACTAACTTTAGAACAATTTCAACAAATTAAAAGTCAGTTAGAACAATTAGTTAAGCAATATGAAGATTTTTATGATGCTCATAAAAATGATGAAAATTATGATGAAGAATTACTTGAGCAAAGATTTACTGAACAATATTTAGAAGTTCAGAATCGTTTGTTAAATTATGATTTAAGTGATATTCCTTTTGAAGCATGGCAAGATTTTCAAATAATGTCTGATGAAAGTCATGCAGTAGATTTTTCAAAAACTAGAGCTAATATAGATTTTGGATTAGTAGAATATTATGGTAATGGTAATTTTAGAGGATGTAATGTTAGAAATTTAGACAAAATTCAAAGATGGTTGAATCCAAATGATTTTGATGAACAAACTATACAGATGAATTCATCATTATTTCTAACTGATGTTTTTAGTAGTGAATTTAGAGATAAGTATTATAGTTCTTCTCTAACTATTGATGATTTAGCAAGTTTATCATCCGAACAATTAGAAGAAATAAAACAAAAAAATTTTAGAGCACACATGGATTATCGTAGTTATAATGGATTAATGTTAGAAACTTTAGGTTTAGACAAAACTATTCAACTATATAATCATTCCCAACAAGAATATGAAGCAGTAGGACAAATTCTAAATATGCGTCATACTTTAGGTTATGGTTTTGGTAGAGAAAATAGCAATGTGCCTACTTTTGAAGAATTCTTAGAACAAATCAAAAGTGTAGATGTTTCAGAGATGAAAAATGTTTGTTTTGATTTTGCAAAACAACAAATAATTAATTCAACTTCTTGGATTAGACAAGAAGATTTTCCACCAACATTTGTAAGTGAAAATTCTGATATATTTTTAGTTAATGCAAATATTCCAGATGAAGTTAAGGAAAGATATTTTAGAAGAGATTTAAAAGTACAAGATTTACTTGATTATCCAGAAGTTTTTCAAAATATTTCAGTTGATAATTTTATGGAATATGGAACATACATTTCTCAGTTTGTTAGAGATAATTATGGCATGGGTAAATTTCAAGAATTAGTTCAAAAACATCCAGATATATTTGCTCATATATCTCAAGAAAATGAATTTTATCAGTTTAATCAATTTTTAAAAGAGGGAAAAGATTTAGATAGTGCTTTTACAAGTGCAGTTAAAGAATATTTTTTAAATTATGGTATGCCAGAACAATTTAGTGTTGTTAGTGAAGGACAAACTATATATAATGTTCCAGATTGGCTTTCATCTATGAATTTTCAATTTGTAGATAAATTAAATACCAATGAAGAATTATTACAATATAATGATTCTATATTTGTGCTTAATAGAGAACAAAGACTTGTATTAGATACACTTAATATAGACAATATTAGGAGATTTGAACAAGAAACTGGTTTCTTTACTCATAAAGGATATGAGTGGTCAAGGGATTTAGAAATGTTTAGTGCTTTTAGTTCTTATTTTCGTATGCACAATCCAAGTCAATTAGAAAAGCAAGGAATAGATTTTAAAAATGGAAATATATCTTATGAAGAATTTTTAACTCAACTTGCTAGTTGCTTAGATCACATGAGAAAAAATAATGTATTTACTGACTTCCCTGCTTATGATTGGATTCAAGGTGAATTTAGAAAAAATCATCCAGAAATATTTATGGATCTAAATGCACCAGATGAATTGAAAGAGGCTTTTTATAAAAATAGACTTGATCCAGATTTTCTATATCAGCATAAAGAATATATACCTTATTTAATTAATAAAAATTTATCTAATACACTAAGAGCAGATATAAAATTAAATGTACCTGGTCTAGTAGATGAACAAGGACACATGATGCCAAATTCTGTAAGTTTTATAGATGAATATGTTTCAAGATATGGCAATGAAAAATTATTAGAATTAATTTCTAAATATGGAGTTGCCCTTTCAAATATTACTATATCTAGTTTCCATGATGAAATAGAAAATGAACAAGCAATAGAACAATCTTTAAGAAATTCTATTTATAATAAAATTATAAAAGGAAAAATGGATTATTCTTATTTATCTAATGTGTCAGAAATGATGGCAGAACATCCAGAAATTTTTGTTAATTTTGATAGTTTAACAAATATATCTGAAGAAGAAAGACAAAGATTAACTACTGCTTTTTATAAAAGGACACTAACTTTTGATGATATAAAGAAATATCCAGAGTTAGCAAATATTCTTAAAGATAAAAATTTACAAATTGCTTTTGGTAATAAAGACGGTGCTTATGCAAATGGTAGAATAACTATAAATACTGGACATAGTAGTTATAAGACATATAGTGATTTAGAATTACTTCAAGTTTTTGGTAATGAAAAGTTTTTAGAATTATGTACTAAATATGGTAGATATATGGATGGCATGGCAACTCATCTTAGTAAAGAGATAACTATCAGAAATGGTAAATATGTGGATTTAAGTATGCAACATTTAGATGGGTTATCTTATGAAGAAGTTTCAAAATTAATGGAAAATATTATTGCAAGAGAAAGTATATTAGGTAATCTAGCATATCAGCCAGAAGATGCACCCACTTTCTTAAAAGAAAGTCATCCAGAATTATTTTTAAGCGATGATGCACCAGATGAATTAAAACAATACTTCTATAATCGTGCTAATAATTACCCATTAACATTTGAAGTTTTACAAAAACATAAAGATTGGATGCCTTTCCTAAAAGATAAGGCAATAACTACTGCACTATTAAGAAATAGTTATTTAAAACAAGATATGATTAAATTCTTAGAAGTTTTTGGTGAAGATAAAGCAATAAGGCTTGGAATTAATAGAGCTGAAACTGTCAAAGAAATGATGAAAGCCCACCAAGTTGATTTAATGAAAAGTTGGTATGATAAAACTGGTGGTAAATTTATACCAGACTTTGTAGTAATGCAAAACTTTAGACTTGAAGAAGCAGATAAGTTCTTAGCATCTGGAGCAAATTGGAGTAACTTAATGAAAATTCAAAGTTTTGCCAGAACTCCAGAGTCAAGGGATGCTATGTTAAAACTTGCATATTCGTTTGGTGCTTTTGATCAAGATCAAAGAGGATTTAAAAAACTTCAAGACTTATTAACTGGTTTACCTAAAAAAATTGATTCTCAACAAGGATATATATTTGATAGACTTGATAATCAAATAGATTTATATAGTCAAAGAGGTGTTTTCTTTAAAAATAGTGCTACTATCCATGAAGATGGAAGTGTAACTCATGAGGCACCAAATATGACACCAGAAGAAAAAGAAGAAGCATATAATAAAATGATAGAACATGCTAAAAAGAATAACTTTATTGATTTGCTTGATACAAATACTTTAGTTAATCTTTTGGAAGCATTGAAGAAAGAAAAAGTTGATATTGATTTTTCTATGCCAATATTCTCACAACTTTATAGGAAAAATGAAGATGGAACATATTCCTTAACTATAAATTCACAAAGTTGTCCAAAATCAGCACAGGCTATTAGAGGTGCATTAGAAAAATTTAGAGAATTACCTATTCTGACGCCAGATAAAGCACACCAATTATTTGGTGGGTTTGAGTTAAAATATGATGCAGATTTTAGAGAATTCTTACTTGCTAATATGGATAAGATTATGGAAAACCCAGAATATGTTAGTTTGGTTGCTAGTGTTCAAAGACAATTCTCTGATATTAAAGCAATAAATAGTAATAGAGCTTTAACTTGGGAATTAGCAGTAAGTTATGTTCAAACAAACAAATTTACTTCAGTAAATGTTGGTAACGAACGAGTTGCTGAAATATCAGCTATTGCAGGATATAGTCAAGCAGACTTTAATACATTACAACAAATATATAATTATGGTAAGCAAAGAACATTTAGTAGTATTCCTAGAATTGAACAAAGTGCTGAAAAGACAAGTGGCAAATATACTTATGAAACATTAAGATTAGATGATCCACTAGCAATGGCTATTGGAACTCTGACTGATTGTTGTCAAGAATTAAACAATTGTGCTGAAGTTTGTATGGAACATAGTATGGTTGATAAAAATGGTCGTGTATTTGTTATTAAAGATGAACAAGGAAATATAGTTGCCCAAAGTTGGGTATGGAGAAATAAAGATGTATTATGCTTTGATAATATTGAAATACCAGATAAGGCATTTGCAAGAGCTGTTAAAGAACATCCAGATTTAGGTAGAAAAGGATTTACTGATGAAGTATTTGAAATATATAAACAAGCAGCACATGATTTAATAGTAGCAGATGAAAAAGTATATAAAGAACTTCTTGAAAGTGGAAAAATTACTCAAGAACAATATGATGGTTTAAGATTAGGAAAAATAACTGTTGGTTTAGGTTATAATGATATTGCCGAATCATTAAAACAAAATTCTGCAGTTGATAAGGGTACTATTTCAAGACCATTACCTTTTGAAGAACCAGTAAAATTATCTAGAGGACTTTATACAAGTGACTCTACAACACAATATATTTTAGAAGAACGAGATGACAGAAAAGAATTTGATGGTGATACACTTCCAGTACATAGTGATGCTTTTGTTGAATATAGTGATTCTAATTTTACAGAAAAATCTTTACTATCTTTAGAAAAACTAGAAATAGTTACTAAAGAAGATCCAAGAAATTTAGATACTTCTGTTAGTGATTATGCAGATTCAGAACATCTCGTTACTGAAATAGCAAGAAATTATGGTTTAAATCCAGAAACTGCTAGAATAATAATGAATCCAAATTTTGCTATTATATATGATGTTAATGGTGATAAATTAAGAGTTGGTGATTTATTATTCAATACTAGAGTTGATAATGAACAACAACAAATGGATATTGAAAATCAAGTTGTAATGCAAATGAGATTGGCTTTAGAGCAAATTGCTAGTGATAAAGAAATTGATGTTTCATCTTTAGATGAAAAACAAAAAGAAATGTATGCAAAAATTACTGGATTAACTGATGAAATGGATATAGAAAGAGGTGTTGGTCATGCAAGATAATAATATTAATAAAATAATATCAAATGCTTTACAAGTTAACAAAGATATATTAAATAAAAATATAAAACCTATAATTACTCAAATAAAAAAGGCTTTAGAAAGTAACAAAGAAGCCATTGTACAAGCAAATAGTATTGATAAAAAGAATAATAATGGTTTTATAATAGATTTTAATATTATTAATAATATATTTTCTAATTTAGAAAAAGAAAATGTATTTTATGGTGATGTTACTCTTTCACAAAAAGATCAAGAAAAAAAGATAGTATATGGAACTCAGATAATGGATTATGGAAATGTTGTTGTTATTACTGATGGTAATCCATATACTATCATTGAAATGGTTATTAGAAATATAATGGCTGGTAATACAACAATATTTTCAAATAATGGGTTTATGTTTGGAACTAATCAGTTATTAATTCAAATAATACAAAGTGTTTTAGAACAATTTAATATATCTAAGTATTTAGTACAAATATATGTATCAGAGAACTTTGAAGAAGTATTATCAAATTTTGCTAATATTGATTTAGTTATTTGTATAGGTAACCATAGTTTACAAAACATGATTTTAAATAAATCTAAAAATAAAACCATTGTAAGTGGCTATGAAAATTTTGATTTATACATAGAGGATACTTCTCATATAGACTTTTTAAATAAAATAGTAAATACTGGATTAAATATTCAATTATATATAAATAGTGATACCAAATTAGATCATTCTAGTGCTATAATAGTAAATGATGTTGATGAAGCAATTGCTCAAATTAATTATAATGGTAGCAAATATAGTTCAGCTATATTCACTACATCAACAGAAAATGCTTCTAAGTTTGTTAAAGAAGTTAAATCAAAAATAGTAACTATTAATACTAGTCCTACTATTGAAAGAATAATTGATATAAAACAAACAGATTTAATCAATGAAAAAACTATAATATATCCATTTAATTTCAAATTAGATGGTAATAGAAATAATATTGAATTATAAAAGAACGATGGTTTAAAGTGATAAGCCATCGTCTTTTTTTACTTTATAAAAATCTTCAGCTGCTTTATCCATTTCATCATTAATATGTTTTACTGATTTATTAATTTGCTGCTTGTTATATAATTTAAATATTCTATGATTTGATTCAATTTTTAACTTTTGTTTTTCTAACATTTCAGGATCATATTGCCTTTTATATAAATCAACAGACATGGACCCTTCAAAAACATTTTCAATAATATCTTTAATAACTTTAGGTATTTTGTCTATGAATTTTTTTAAATAATATAATAAATAATGTTTTTCATCTTCTAATTCTTTATTTTTATATTTTAATTGATAATTTTCATATTTTAAATTATCATTTTCATCTTTTAATTTTCGATTCTCATCTAATAGTTGATTTTTAGTTTTAAGAATAATTTTATCATTAATTCTTCTTTTTTTATCTATTTCATCTGTTATATCGTTTTTATCTTTTTTAAGTTTAGTTATTTGATTATTAATAGATTCTTTATTATCTTCTAAATCAGACACTTCATTTTCAAGATTAGCTATTTCTTGTTTAAGTCCTTTAACTTTTTCATTATAAATTTTTCTTTCATAAGGAGTAATATCTCTATTTTTACCTTTTTGTTTTTCTTTTAATGTATTATCTAATTGATAAACTTTATTAAATTCTTCAATACATCTTTCTCTCATTTTATCTTGAATAACTACTAATGATTCTTTTGTGAAAATAGAAGTTTTTCCAACTTGTTTTGATAAACCTGTTTTACAATTTTCTTTTACTGGAACTCCAACAATATGTATGTGTGGAGAGTGTTCATCAAAATGAATAGTAGCATTTGCTACATAAAAGTCTGGAATTATTTCCTTTAAGTCATCAAGTTGTTTTTCAAATACTTTAGTCATCTCATATTTATATTCTAAACTTTTATCATCCCAGTAAGCCATATCTCCAAGTTCAATTACTATCTCACAGGCAAGATCATGTTTTGTATCATTAGCAATTTTATTAAAGTAGTTATCTATCTTTCTATCATCTCTAGTTTGCTTATTATTATATTCTAATCTTGCTTCATCAAATAAATCTAGATATAATTCTTTTACATCTTTAACAATATCATTTGAACCTTTGATAGTTTTAATTAGTTCTTGGTTATTATCATATTGTCTTAAATTATGATGATTAACTTTTCCTAATTGCTTAACATTTTGAATAGCATTATTATTTTTTGATGTAGTACCTGATGGAGTATTCTTTGCTTCTTGTCTTGCTTTAATTGATTTGTTTTTATCATTACCTAAATGTAGTGAATAAGATAATTCCATTTTTTTACACCTCTTTAAATTATGAATATTGAAATGGCACAAAAGTGGCTTTGTCATTATTCATAACTTCCTATATATCTTGTCAGAGACAAGATATGGAAGCTAAGGTTTACCACCTTAGAAACCGTTTATACTTTATTTCGTAATAACTATAAATAGTTAAAACTACATAAAGTATTGATAAAATAGAAAGTACTACTTTTTATTTTATCTATGTAAATTATTCAAATAAATATCTTATTTTCATAATTCATTTAAACAAACTTTTCCCACTTTCATTGAAACAAGTTTCAACAAAACGTGTTCGTTTGTTATTACTTTTTTAAAAAAAGTAAACAAAAACTTTCTATTACTTATTCATTATCTTTTCTCTAAATTCTTTTATCTCTTTTTCAATTTCTAATTTTCTTTTCTTAATATCTTCATCTAATTCATAAGTAATACAATTTGTTCTTTCTGGAATAGTATTAAATAAATCTTCTTTATTATCTATTAGGCATTTTTCATTATTACCAATATAAATAACTCCTAATTGTAGTTTATCTATTTTATCCATATTTTTATAATCTTCTATTGGAAATATTCTCACAATATTTCTATTTTGATAATCATTAAAGAACATTACTTTATTATCATAGTAATAGGTTGCTTCAAAATAACCAACATTATAATATTGTCTTAAAGTAAATACTATTTCAGATACTTTTTCAATTGGTAGGTATTCACTAAATCTTAATTTCATACCAATATTACCAAGTATTGCATAATCTTTTTTAGCAAGAAATCCAGCATCATATAAATCATTACATGGCTTACACATACTTTCCCTAAAAAATACTTCACCAATTTTAATTTTATTTTTACCACATAGAGTTAGTTCTACATTATCAACATATCTCATAATTAAATCTGATTTTTCTTCTCTTGTATAATCTTTCCACATATAAGTATGTTCTTCATATTCTTCAGGATATACTATTTGATTTATGTAATCTAAATCTCTTTTAATTAATATATCTTCTGGAGTAAATCTTAATTCATTACATATATCACAATCTCTAATTTTAAATTCCAAGTCCTTAATAGTTTTATCTACAATTTCTTTTTCTATATCATATTCATCAATAGTAAATGATCCATTTATATATGCTTTTCTAATTCTTTCGGCTTTTTGTTTTTGTTCTTTTATTTCTTTAATTAGTTTATCTTTTGGATTATTTAATTTAGTTTTAATCATAGGAAGTAGTGTTTGATTAACTACTGAATCATATTCTTGTATATCTTCAATAAAATTATCAAATTCTTTTTCAATATCAGTTTCTTTAATATTGATTTTACAATCATGACAATAGTAGTAATAATAAATACTACCATTTTTCTTTCTTGTTGCTTTACCAGCAAGTATTCTATTACAATGGGGACATTTTAATTTTTGTAAGAATAAATAATCTTCATTTCTTTTATAATTACGAGAGTTCTTTTTCTTTTGTACTTGGCATTCTTCCCATAGTTCTTTACTAATTAATGGCTCAACAACATCTTCATAGTAAGTAGGATTTTTAGTTCTTTTACCATGAATAAAGTCTCCTTTATAGATTGGATTTTCAATTATTTTTAAAATAGTAGAGTCTTTCCAATTAGTTTTCCCAAATACTTTTTCTTTGTTATACAAATTACTTATTGTTTGATAAGAATTACCTTGATAGTATAAATTAAATATTCTTATAACTTGATCCTTTGTTGCTTCATCTGGAATTAGTTTTTTGTTTTCATGTTTATAACCAAAAGGGGCTTTATGTGGAATATGTCCTTCTTTAATTGCTCCGACCATTCCAAATTTAGTTCTTTCTGAAGTTCTTTCAATTTCATTTTGAGAAACTGATGTAAGTATTCTTGAAATCATTTTTCCGTTAGCATTAGTTGTATTAATATCATCATTAGCACAATCTAAATAGGCATCATTTTCTTCTAGAAATCTTATAATCTTTTCCCAATCAAATACACTACGAGTTAGTCTATCTAGTTTTAGTACAACAATAGTATTACATTTTTTATCTCTTATATCTTGTAATAGTTCTTCAAATCCTGGTCTAGAATTGCCAGTTTTTGCCGATATACCAGCATCTTTATATACTTTATATATTTCATAGCCTTTATACTCACACATTGCTCTAAAGCGTTTTTCTTGCTCTGGTAAACTAAATCCTTCACGAGCTTGATCTTCAGTAGATACTCTTATATAAAGACCTGCAACTTTCTTTTCATTATTCATTAATCAATCACTCCTTTTTACTAAAAAAGAGGAGACAATAGTATTTAATAAAGTCTAAATACTACTGACTCCTCAAAAAGTTCAATATTATAAAATTTCGATAAATTGTGTTTATTCTTCATAGATGTACCTCCATTTCTAGAGTATACCTCTTTCATTGGTTATTTATAATATCACTTTTTTTAGATTTGTCAATTCCCTGATTAGGGAATAGTAGTATTAGTGAAGTTGATATTTAAATAACTATTTAATATGTTTTATATAATCTTCTAAATCTTTTATCTCGATAGAGTTTGATAGATTATTTATATATAATATTTTAGAATAATTAAATACTAGAAAGGTTATTCCTTTAATAATAACTCTATGTGGTTCAATATAAGATAGATTAGTATGTTCTATATTTCTAATATTTCCATTAATTATTTTAGGTTTAGTATTACAAAAATTACATATAAACTCAATTTTCTTTTTTAATTCATAATCAAACTCTAATGGTTTACTAATAATATTAATCATAAAATCTGTCCTTTCTTAACACAAAAAAATATCAACTTCATTTAGAAATTGATACTTTTCTATATTAAGTTCAAACATAAAAGTTCGAACAGATTTCCCAATGGAGCGGATGATGGGAATCGAACCCACGTAGTCAGCTTGGAAGGCTGAGGTTCTACCATTAAACTACATCCGCATAAACCTTTAATCGAACATCTATAAGTTCGACTAAATTCAGTAGACATTTTTAATTATACTAAAAATAGAAATAAAGTCAAGAAAAATTTTATTTATTTAATAAATTTTATGATTAACTTGTGATAATGTCTTAAGTGTTAACTTGCGAAATTGTCTCACTGTTATATAATATGTCACCGAGGTGACAAAATGAAAAAGGTTGAATTAAGAATGAATAAAAAAGAAAAATATGATGTTATCAAAGAACTAGTTGATCATAATGGTAACAAAATTATTACCTTTTATTAAAAATATCAGTATATTTTTCAATTTTACTAGTTGTTTTATCTTTTATACCATTTACCTCATCAATAGTCTCTTTATAAGGCTTTATTATTGAATTATAAATATTATTCCATGCATATATTAAAACTATAATAGTAGCAATATAAATTAACAATCTTATTATTAAACTAATAATTGCTCTAATTTTTCTTTTCTTTTCTATTTTTTCTAGTTTTGTAACTCTCTCTTCTAATTCATTTATTTTATTAATTAAATTTTCATTGTCATTTACTTGATGATTTGAAATATTATTTAATTGACTATTATTAATTTCATTATTCATATACTACCTCTTATCTTATATAAATTATACTAAAATAATACTTTTAATTCTAGTTACAATAGAAATTTATTTAATTTATTATTTAATCTACTATAATATTAGGATCTAAATACCTGCTAATACAACTAATTTATCAAATTTATTACATTTAAAAATAGTTTTAGATACAATAAATATTATATTTAAACAATATTCACTATACTTATATTGTAAGCTAAATATTATTAATTTTTATATCTTTTAGAGAAAAGTCTATTACTTTTTTAAGATCAGTTAATCTTACTTCTACTTGATATCCTATCTTTCCACCACTAAAAATTATTGTTTCATAATTACCGGCTGAAGCATCAATTACTGTTTTAAACTTCTTTTTAGTACCAATTGGAGAACATCCCCCATGAATATAACCAGTTAATGGTAATAAATCTTTTGCTTTAATCATTTCAATATTTTTTTCATTGACAGAAACGGCTGCTTTTTTTAAATCTAATTCACTATTTACTGGTACTAGAAATACATAATATTCTTTTGATTTAGCAATTGTTACTAATGTCTTAAATACTCTATTTGGATCTTCTCCTAATTCACTTGCTACTTCCATTCCGCTAATAGCTGAACTATTACTATAATCATAACTATTATAATTAATTTTATATTGATCTAGTATTCTCATAACATTAGTCTTTTCTTTTTTCATTTATTTCATCTTCTCTCATTTTATCAAGTAACTTTTTAGGCATTCTTCTAGGTCCTCTAATAGCTCTTAAATCATATTCTTTTACTATACTAAAAGTATACTTATTTTTATCATAAATTTTTATTCTTTCTAATTCCATTTCTTTTTCAAAATAATTACCCTTAATATTTACTTTAATAGCTTTAGTCTTACAAATAATTGCTGAAATAGGAGAACTTACATAAATATAGACAATATCTCCTACATGGATATTACTAGTTTGTTTCCAAGTAAATATTTTATTTTTATTAATATAATCTTCTACATCAAAATAACTTGCATTAGCTGGTATTATCCATTCATTAGTATCTACTGTATAATTATAACTTTCATTAATTAACTCTATTATTTTATTATCATCTACTATATCATTTAAAGTAATAGATATCCAAGACTTTTTATTCATATGATATGCTTTATAAAATCCATCTAACTCTACTAAGTTATTTATCTTATCAGGATTTAATTTTATATTGATTACTTCAACTTTACCTTCTTTATCATCTAATTTAGAATAATCAATATACATAATTATACCAAACCATTTTTTATTATCTTTATTTCTAAATACTCCGATATTTTTATCATCAAAAATAAATTCCGGAAGTATACCATATTTTCCTTTTATAATATTAGTAATTCTATTAGATTGATTATATATAAATAATTTAGTAATACAACATTTATCTTTTATATCATTAAGTATATTTATATATTTTTCTCTTACAGTACCAGCAAATTCTCCAACTTGATTTTCTACTCGATAATTTAAATATTGTTCATCTAAATCTAAATCTATTATTTTACCTGTTATTTTATTATCTATTATAGTAATAATAACTTCAAAAGTATTCTTAAGTATACTTTTATTATAAGTATAAATATTATTATTTTTTATAAATCCATATTCTAACAATTTATTACTAACAAATTCGCTTTTTTTAAATATTTCTTCTTCTAATGTCATATAAAACCTCATTATACTTTTATCATAATCAAAAAATCTAATATAAATTAGATTCTACAAAAGTGGAGCAATTACTCTAAGTACAGACTGCCAAATACCGAAAATAAAATTTGGTTTAGCTTCCTTTAAAGATATTAATCTACTTACCTTTAATGTATTAATTACATCTTTTTTTATAGTTTTAATTTCACTTACATCTTCTAAATAAATACCATTTTCAAAATGTAAATATAAACTTCTATAATCCATATTAATAGTACCAACTGTTGCTCTTTTATCATCACATATAAATACTTTAGAATGAATAAAACCAGGAATATATTTATAGATTTTAACTCCTCCATTTGTTAATATTTCAAAATAAGAACTAGTGACAGTATAAACGAGTCTCTTATCAGGAATACCAGGAACTACTATTCTTACATCTACTCCACGTTTTGCTGCTCGAACTAAAGAATTAATCATATCTGTATCTATTATTAAATATGGTGTAAATATATATAAGTATCTCTTAGCTGAATTAATCATATTTAAATAAATATCTTCTCCAATTAAATCGGTTCTCAAAGGTGAAGAAGAATATGCTGAAACATAACCATCATCTTTTATTTTACTATTACTAAAGTCATTTCTAAATTTTTCTATATTCTTATCTTCATCTACATTAGCATTCCATAAAGTTAAAAACATAACTGTTAAATTCCAAATAGCTGGTCCAACAATTTTAATAGCATTATCTTTCCATTTACCAAATCGTCTTTTTTTATTTATATATTCATCAGATATATTTAATCCCCCAGAAAAAGCAGTTTTTCCATCTATAATAGTTACCTTTCTATGATCCCTATTATTCATAAATAAACCTTTAAAAGGAGTTATCTTATTAAAAGAAATACATTTTATTCCATATTGCCTCATCTCACTCGGAAAAGTAGTAGTAAGAGTAGATAAACTACCTACATCATCATACATTATTCTAACATCTACTCCACTTTTTACCTTATCAATTAATATATCAAGAATAGTATTCCACATATAACCATCATTAATAACAAAATATTCCATAAATATAAACTTTTTAGCCTTCTTTAATTCATCTATATAATCAGGCAAAAAATCATCACCTAGAGGATAATACTTAATACTATTATTCTTAGTAACTGGTTCTTTAGCATTATTCATAATATATTTTAATTGATCTAAATCTTTTATATTTATTTCATTTTTTATTTTACTATCTTGAACTAAATATTTCTTATATTCATTTTCTTTTTTCATAATATTTTTAAGTAACTTACTATTTCTATAACTTCTACCTAAAGTAATATAAATAATAGTACCAAATATAGGAAATATTGCAATGAGTACAATCCAAGATATATCATTACTAAGTCTAGTACTATTTCTAATTATACTAAGTACAATTACAATACTAATTAGTCTATAAAATATATTAATAATATTAATTCTATCTATAAAATAAGATCTAGTAAAAACAGCAAATAATAGTTGCAACATAACCCCAATAAATACAACTATTATTCTCTTCATAGCATTTTTCATCTGCACCACCAACCAATATACTATTAAAATAAACTTATTTGTCTATATTTGTCAATATAAGATTCTTGTTTAGCTTCATGTATCTCATCATTTTCTTCTAATTGTCCTATTAAAAAAGGTGAATTAGGATTATGCTTCTTAATATTTTCAAGTACTAAGTCTTTACTAAAATTAGCATAACAATACTTACATAGATGCATACAAGTATTATATTCTCCTATATCATTTCCAAGTAGACAATTACATCCTGCTCTTTTCCTATTTGTAATTGGAACAATTAATTTATTATCAATTGCTCTTTCAACTATTTCTTTACTCATACAACCAGTAATATCTACTCCATATTCTTTTAAAAAATCTTCTTCGCAGCACCCATGTATTTTAATATTATATTTTTTACCAATAGTTACAAACTCTTTAGCTAAAAGAATTTGTTCTTCTCTTGTTACTTCTCTAATCTCTGGAGCATTCTTCTTAACTTTCTCATATAAATCAATAAAACTAATTGTACAATCTCTAGTATATCCAGCAAGCTCGCTAAGTAATTTATCAAAACATTTAATATGGTATTCAATTGTATACTTATTATTTATAATTATTGGATCATATCTTAAAGCTATAGAATTAACCCCAATATGTAAAGATATCTTTTTAAAGTCTTTAATTACTTGCCTTTTATCTGGAACATTTGGCTCTATTTCCTTACCATAAGGAGTAATTGTAATAAACCAAAATTGTCTAAACTTATCTAATTCACTTAAATAATTAACCAAAGGATGTGGATTTTTTGTGCAAAAAGCTAAACAATCTACTACATTAGGATCTAATCTATATTTAGTAACTTTATTTCTAAAGAAAGGATTCCTGACATAAACATAACCTTCATTTATTCTATTAAGTAACCACTTAGAATAAAATGCCGGAATATCAGTTCTCATACCAGTATTAATAATCATTATACTCTCCTACAAAAAGCCCATTTAAGTAGACTATTAGCATATATATCTTTTAATACTTCATCTCGACTCATAAAAAAATCATAGTAACAAAATATTTTTTGTTTCCAATTATATAAATATTTTATTAGATAAATATCATTTATTTTAAAAGAATAACCTTTACTTTTCAAATAAGAACATGTATAAAATTTACAAGATAAATTCTTATCAGTACACCTATGATTTAATAAAAATCTACATCTTTTTTTATTATCCCTACATCTACAGCAACCATCTATATTTGCTTTATTAATTCTATCAAGAATACATTTATTACTTTTAAACTGGCATATATTTTCTTCCTGAAACCTACTATCTAAAAGCTCACATGTCTTATCATAAATAAAAGCTAATCTTTCCTTTCTCTCTTTAATATTTAGTGCTTCTACCAATAAAGATATTTGTCTTATTTCATAATTATCTTTAATTTCTTTATCATATAATTTACCATTATATTCAAGTTTAAAATTATGACTTAACAATTTTAATCTTAAAAATCCAGGTATTTTATAATTTCCATTTACTTTTTTTATAATAATATCTTTCATGTCTAAATTATAACACAAAAAAGAATCTAATTACCTAGATTCAAGATTTTTTATCCAATTATCAATTTCAGAAAATATAGTTTTCATTTTATGACGATTATTTTAAATTCTAAATTTATTTTTCTTACAATATTAGAACTAAAAAGTAATTTTTTATAATACTGAAGTGAATATACAATTAACACTAGCAGTAATCATTTTCTTTCCACTCAAATCATAGTCTTTTAAAAGCATCTGCTCCAACTATATCTTTTACATATTCAGCAATATATTCTGTATTTCCCTTTTCAACATAACCTACAGTATAATTTTCAAAAGCCCTAGAAAAATATATTACTAAACTCTTCTTATCTTTATAATTCATTTCATACCATCTGTTACTAATTATTTTCTACATGTTTAATAGCTTCTTTTATTTTATCAATACTATTCTGTAACTTTCTTTCTTCTTCTAAATTTAATTTTAATTGGATAATTTTACTTATACCATTTGCTCCAACAACAGCTGGTTTTCCAAAATAAACATCATTTATTTTGTCATAAACAGACATTGGAATAACCGCATGTTCATTACCAAGTATAGCATTAGTAATTCTAACTAAAGCCATTCCTATTCCATAATAAGTTGCACCTTTTGCCTTAATTATTTCATAAGCTTGATTTCTAACATCATTTTCAATATTAACTAAATCTTGATCAAGTAAATATTCTCTAATATTTTGCATTCCTATATTAGCATTAGACCATGGTACAAATTCACTATCACCATGTTCACCTATTACATAAGCCTCTATATTCTTAGGACTAATGCAAAGCTTCTTACCAATAATTTCTTTAAGTCTAGCACTATCAAGTGAAGTACCAGAACCAATTACTCTCTCTGGAGGTAATCCAGAATATTTATAAGTTAAATAAGTCATAACATCAAGTGGATTAGTCGCAACTAAAAATATTCCATTAAAGCCAGTAATCATAACAGAACTAATAATATTCTTAAAAATAGCTGCATTCTTGTCAATTAAATCCATCCTAGTTTCACCAGGTTTTTGATTAACTCCAGCCGCAATAACAACTAAATCAGCACTTTCACAATCTTTATATTCACCAACATGAATACTCATCTTAGAAGGAGCATATGACAAACAACTATTTAAGTCCATTACTTCTCCTTTAATTCTATCAACATTTATATCAATTAAATATAATTCATTTACATAAGTCCTTTGATTAAGTAAAGCATAAGCATAACTCATACCAACATTTCCACAACCAATTATTACTACTCTATTCAATTTTTCTTTCATCTTATCACCCAATAATATTTTACCACAAAGAAACAAGTAGTATACAGTTTCACTACAATTAACTTAGTTTATTATATTCTTATCAATTTTATAGAGTCATTATAAAAAGAATAATTTTTTTGAATTATTCTAATAATTTAATTATCTAATCCTACTTTTATATTAGTATATTGACCATTGTCACTACACTTCATAAAGTCAATTGCATGTTCTGGACATCTATGGTAGCAACCCAAACATAGAGTACATTTATCTTTCTTCCAAACAGGATGACCATCTTCCATTTCAATAACTCCTAATGGACATTGCTTTGCACATAAGCCACATCCACTACATTTATTTATGTCTACGCTAAAACCACTTGTATGTCGTATTTTCTCATAATATTCTCTCCCCTTAAAAAACTCGTCAACACTAATTTCATCAGGATAATCAATATTCTTCTTTTTATGGGCAACACTTCTTACTATTTTTAAAGTATTCTCTTCTCCATTGGCCTCATCAGACTTATTTTGTGCTTCATCTTTCAAATTAAAAGCCGGAGCCCAATTATCTACGAATCTAGCAACAAATAAACTATCAAAATTTACATTTAACTTTCTAAAGACACTTTTAGCAGAAGACAAAATATTACCATAAGTTCTTCCATAAGTCGCAACAAAAAAGCAATAATTATTACCTTTCAAATTAATAGTTGCTTTCTCTAAAAAATCTAATAAAATTGAAGGTAGTCCATAAAAATATGTAGGCATTACAACCCCAAAATTTTCACCAGAGGAAACATTAATCTCATATTCATTCCATCTAATTAAATCACGTAAAGGAACCAATTCATCCCCTGTTTTTTTAGAAATTTCTTTAGCTACATATTTATCATTACCAGTTGCACTAAAATATAATATCATCTAAACATCTCCTTATATTAATTATATCAAAATAATAACTACTATTTAATAAATTTATAAAGTAATTCCAAGTATATTAATAATAGTACCAACAATTGCTCCAATAAAATAAACAATTAACAATATTTTTATATTCTCTTTTATATTTTTATTAGTCTTAAATAATACAAGCAATGCTAAACCACTACCAGTAAGTAATCCACCAATACAAGTACCAAAACTAATAACATTTTTTAAATATAATTCCGTAATCATAATAGATGCTCCACAATTAGGAATAAGACCAATTAAACTAGATATAAACGAAGCAAATATATTACCTTTTAAAAATAATTTAGCAATTCTTCCTTCACTAACCACGGCAAATAACAAATTAAGAGCAAATGTTATAATGGCAATAAATAACAAGGTCTTTAAAGTATGAATTATAGTAGACTTAAGAATCGACTCTTCACAATCACAATGCTCATCATTACATATATGATAATCTAATTTTTCTTTTTTTCTTACAAATAAATCTATTATAATTCCACAAATAATACCAATTGCTACTTTGGTAAGAACAATTATTAATACTTTTGAAATAGCAACTCCACTTGATAAAAGAATTGGCAGCATTTCATCACTAGTTGATAGATATACTGCTACTAAAGTTCCTAAAGTAATTATTCTTGTAACATACAAGTTGGAAGCTAAAACAGAAAAGCCACATTGTGGAATTGCTCCTAACAAGCCACCTATTACTGGTCCAAATTTACCTGATTTTTTTAAACTCTTTTCCATTTTTTTTGACATTTTATGTTCAATATATTCGATAAGCAAAAAAGCCACGAATAAAAAAGGTATAAGTTTAGCCGAATCAACTAATGTATCTATTATTACATCTTTTAACATATAATCACTCCCAAAATAAATTCATTTAAATATTATCATAACAAAGAAAAAATATAAAGAAAAAAATAGTCAAAAAAAGTGTCTAATTTAGACACATAATATTAATATTTTATTAATTTTTATTCAACTACTCCAGATTCAAGTAATTTTATCTTTTTATTATCAAAATCAACTTCTGCTTCTACTCCAAGTGGCATTACATTCCATAACCAAGCATGACCAAAATGTCCATTACTAATTATGCCTAAGTCACTCCTATTAAAAATACGACATACTTCTTTTATAACTTTATTATATTCAACATAATATTTACCATTTTTTGGTCTACCAACAATAATGCCTTCTATTACACCAAGTATTCCTTGAATTCCTAAATTTATCAAAATAGTTCTAACTAAATTAGGATCTGGTTGTTCATCACTTGTTTCAATAAATAAAATCTTGTCTTTCCATTCTTCAAGTGTTGGCCAAATCTTAGTACCATTAATAGATAAAAATACATCGATACAACCACCTAATAGTTTTCCTCTAATCTTTCCACTACCTTGAATAACTTCATAGCCTTTATTATCATCTTGAATATCTAAAATACTAGTACTCCAGTCAAGTGGATCATTCGCAAGCTTTCCACTATATGGTAAATCTAGTTTTTTATTGACATTAAATAAAGTATTTTTAACAGTCTCTACATCTATTTCAGGAACTTGTGGTAAAGAAAATTCTACTCCTGCAGCTGGTCCGTAAAATGAAACTAATCCCGCATGATACATCATAAAATGATCAGCCGTAGTATCAGAAAATCCCATAAATATCTTAGGATTATTTTTGATTACTGAAAAATCTATATATGGTAAAATTCTAATTGTATCAAAACCACCTGTTAAACTAAATATAGCCTTGATACTAGGATCTTTAAAAGCATCCATCAAATCTCTTGCTCTAAGTTCAGGATGTTCATATACCTCTTTTGATCCAATTAAAGCATTTGGCATTATCTCAACTTCTACTCCCAATAAGTTCTTCAAATTATTAATTGCTCTATCAAGTCTTGCTTTATTTTCACTATCACCAAATAAACCACTTGATAAACTAACTAAAGCAACCTTATCTCCTCTTTTTAATTTTTTAGGTTTAATCATAAATGTTCCTCCTAAAAATATTATAAAACAAAAAGATAAACTTAACCAGTCTATCTTCCAATTAAACTTAAACTTACTTTATTTTTTTCTAAATTAATCTCATCAACATAACAATCAACTATATCACCAACACTAAATAAATCACTTGGATGTTTTACATAACTATTACTCAATTTACTAATATGAGCAAGTCCATCTTCATGTAGACCAATATCAATAAATAAACCAAAATCGACAACATTTCTAACCGTACCTTGAAGCTTTTCTCCAACATATAAATCTTTAATATCTAAAACATCACTTTTTAATATAGGTTGCGGATAATTATCTCTTGGATCTAGATTAGGTTTTTTAAGTGAGGAAATAACATCACCAAATGTATACTTATCTGTATTATATTTAGTAGCCTCTTTCTCTACATCAATATTATCAAGAGCATCAACTAATTTTTTTGTTCCAAGATCTTTAACACTAAATCCTAAATCTTTTAATAAACTTGTCGCAATACCATAGCTTTCTGGATGAATAGCAGTTGTATCTAAAATATTATTTCCCTCAGTTACTCTTAAAAAGCCAATTGCTTGTTCATAAGCTTTAGGTGTCAAAATCTTTTCTTTTTTTAATTCTTCTCGAGATGAAATTCTTCCCTTTTTCTCACGATATGAAATTATTTTATTAATTGCACTCTTTGTAATACCTGATACATATTTTAAGAGTGAAGGACTAGCCGTATTTACATTTACTCCTACACTATTTACACATTTCTCTACTACAAAATCTAATGATTCAGATAAATTTTTCTGGGAAACATCATGTTGATAAAGACCAACTCCAATTCCCTCCGGTGGAATTTTAACTAGTTCTGCAAGTGGATCTTGAAGTCTTCTACCAATACTTACAGCACTACGCTTTTCAACAGCTAAATCTGGGAATTCTTCAATTGCTTGGGGTGAAGCACTATAAATTGAAGCTCCAGCCTCACTTACAATTACATATTTACAAGCTAGATTATATTTCTTAATCATATCTGCACAAAACTTTTCTGACTCACGAGAAGCCGTACCATTACCTATCGCAATAATTTCTACATTATATTTTTTAATAAGTTGAGCAACTACTTCCTGAGACATAGTAATTCTTTTCTCTTCATCACTCTTTAAAAAAGGTTTAATAACTGTACTATCTAAATACTTTCCCGTCTTATCAATAACCGCTAATTTGCAACCATTTACAAAGCCTGGATCAAAAGCTAAAACAACCTTTTCTTTTAAAGGAGGAGTTAAAAGCAAAGCCTCTAAATTTTTACTAAAGTTCTCAATTGCTGCCTCGTCACCTTTTTCAGTTAACTCAGCCCTAATTTCTCTTTCAATACTAGGCTCAATCAATCTCTTATAAGCATCAGCAATTGCATCTTTTATGAAACTTACTACATAACTCTTATCATTCTTAATAAGTTTCTTTTCCAAATAACTAATAATCTCATCCTTATTGACATCAATACTTACATTTAAAACTTTCTCTTTTTCACCCCTATTAATTGCCAGTATTCTATGAGGTTTTATATATTTAACAGCTTCATTAAAGTCATAATACATCTCATATATCTTATTATCATCTACTGCCTCTTTTTTTAACTTAGAAACAACTACTCCATTATTATAAAAATATCTTCTAATCCATTTTCTATAATAAGCATTATCACTAATCCATTCAGCAATTATATATGAAGCACCCTGTACCGCACTTTCAGTGTCAACAACTTTATCATTAATAAACTTTTTACACAAATTCTCAATATTACCGGTAGTTGGAAATGCCATCATCATTTTAGCTAAAGGTTCTAATCCATTCTTAATAGCCTCAGTTGCTTTAGTCTTCTTCTTTTCTTTATAAGGTCTATAAATATCTTCAACTTCAACAAGTTTAGTACAAGCCATAATATTATTTTTAATCTCATCAGTAAGAAGACCCTTTTCATCAATTAATCTAATAACATCTTCTTTTCTTTTTAATAAATTAACCTGATACTCATAAACTTCATTAATACTCCTAATTTCTTCTTCATTTAAAGCTCCCGTTGCTTCTTTTCTATATCTTGCAATAAAAGGAATAGTATTACCTTCACTAAGTAAGCTTAATACAACACTAACTTGATTTTCCCCTATATTTAAATTATTAGCTATATCTTTTATAATATCTTCATTCATTATTACACCTCAAGTAAATAATATCAAAAAACTATTATTATTCAAAGTTATTTTTCAAATAATAAATATAATTTCTAACTAATCTATATATCAATCTAATACATGGAATAATTATTCCAATACAATATAAATCTCTTAAAACATCTTCTCTTTTAGAAAAATAATCATTCTTAACTATTATTCTATTTTTTAAACTAAGTAATTTTAATAAATTAATATCATTAAATTTATATACCTCAAATCTTTTCTTTACTTCACTACAATTAAATAATTTACAAGTTAAATTATTAGTAGTACATCCATTACTACTTTGATAAATACATAGTCTACAACACCCATTACAATTATTACTATTATTTTTTCTTTGTACAAAGCACTTATTATTAATAAATCCACATATATTTATATTTTTATTTCTATTATCAATCATCATACAACTAGTACCATAAATATATTTAATTCCTTCTACTCTTTATATTTAAAGCATGAACTATATATTTAACATCTTTATAATCATTATTACAAATAAAAGTAGTATTAAAATATAAAAGACTTCTATATATATAAAGTCTTTTTATAAATTTCTTATAATTAATTTCATTATTAATATTCATATATTTCTTCATATTATAACCATTTATGATATTTATTAATATACCATCTTTTTACAATTTCTACTATTAATGAATATAATATTAATAAGTATATTACTACCAAATAGAAACTTGCTGGCATTATTTCAAAGTGAAAAGATTTTATATTATGAAGAAGATATGGAGTAATAATACCTAATATTATTGATCCAAAAGTAGATATGATTAATCTCTTATTAGCACATGATTCAATAAATGGTATTTTACTTGTTCTAACATAATGTACTATCATTGTTTGACTAATTAATCCTTCAAGGAACCAAGCTGTTTGGAAGTATGTTGCATGGTTTCCATCAAATCCCAAAATATACCAAAATATTAAGAAAGCAAGACAATCAACAACTGATGAAACAACTCCCATGACATTCATAAATACATTCAAGTCTGATGTATCCCATTTTTTTGGAGCCTTTAAGAATTCTTTATCAACATCATCATATGGAATCATTGTTTGAGACATCTCATATAACATATCTTGGATTAACATCTGAATTGGTATAATTGGTAAAAATGGTAAGAAAATAGAAGCAATAAGTATTGAAAAAGCATCTCCAAAATTAGCACTAACAGCCATCTTAACATATTTCATTATATTTCCATAAGTTCTTCTACCTTCAATTACTCCATCATAGATAACGCTTAAACTCTTCTCAAGTAAGATAATATCAGAAGACTCTTTAGCAATACTAGTCGCATTATTAACACTAATACCAACATCTGCCGAATGCAAGCTTGGCGCATCATTTACTCCATCTCCCATATAACCTACAACATGACCATTTTCTTTATATAAATCAATTATTCTATTTTTTTGTAGTGGATTAAGACGAGCAAAAACATCATACTCTTCAATAGCCTTTTTAAGTTCATAATCACTCATCTTATCAATAACATCCCCTGTAAGATCAGTATTTAGCTTAAGTCCAACTTCATTACATATATTTTGACAAGCAAATGGATTATCACCTGTCAAAACCTTAGTTTGTATACCAATACCTTTTAATTTAGTCAAAATATTTTTAACTTCCTTTTTAGGAGGATCTAAAAATCCCATTAAACCAACAAAAGTCATATCAATTTCAAAATTCTTAGAATATTTAGAATTAACTCCATCACTATCAATCTTCTCAGCCAAAGCAATTACTTGCATTCCTTCTAATTCCAATTCTTCAGTTAATTTCTTAATTTTTTCTATATATTTATCATTAATTGGAACAACTTCATCTTTAATTCTAATATATTTAGAATTCTTTAAAATAACTTCCATTGCTCCCTTAGAAATCATCTTAACACATTTACCATTATCAACAACTATACTCATCATTCTTCTATTATAGTCAAATGGAATTTCATCAATTTTTTTATAGCATTTTATTTTATTGTCAATACTATGCTTTGCTCCATACTCCATAATAGCTCTATCTACTAAATTCTTAATACCTGTACCATAAAAACTATTAGCATAAGCATACTTTAATACTTCCATTGATTCTTCTCCATTAACATCAATATACTTTTGTAAAGTAATTTCATCCTGTGTTAAAGTTCCTGTTTTATCAGTACATAAAATATCTATTGCTCCTAAATTTTGAATAGAATTTAAGTTTTTAACAAGAGTTTTTTTACGAGATAATTTCTTAGCTCCAATACTTAAATTAGAATTAATTATTGTTGGTAACATTGAAGGAGTAATACCTACTGCTATTGATATAGCAAATAAAAGTGCCTCCATCAAATCTCCTCTTAATAAATAATTAATACAAAAAACAACTAAAGATATAACTATCATAAATCTAATAATTACATTAGAAATCTTATCCATTCCTTTTTCAAAATTAGTCTTTTGTGGTTTACCTAAATTCTTTGAAATATGACCTAAATATGTATTAAATCCCGTACTAATAACAATACCCTTACCAGATCCAATAATAACACTAGAACCCATTAAACATATATTATTCATATTAATTAAATTACTAGTATCTTTTAAACTTTTACTTTTCCTAATAGGTCTAGATTCACCAGTAAAAACAGCCATATTTAAATATAAATTCTTATTTTCAATTAATAATACATCAGCAGGAATAATAGTACCAGCATTTAACTCTACTATATCTCCAACTACAATATTAGAAACATTAATTTCTTCAACTTTACCATTTCTTATAACATTACAATTAGTAACTAGTTTAGACTTCAAACTCTTATTAAATTTAAAAGTCTCATACTCTTGCTTACTCCTAATAATTATTGATATAAGTACCAATATAACTATTAATAAAGCCCCAAGTTTATCACCAGATACAAAATTAATAATAGCCATTACAAGTAAGATAATTACAAACTGATCTTTAAATCCATTAAAAAAGAAATATAAATAATTATGATTAACTTCTTCTATAACTTCATTTTTACCATCAATTTTTAATTTACTTCTCGCAACCTTTTCATCTAACCCATCTAAAGAAGAATTAAGAGTTTTAATTATATTCTTATCTTTAGAATATTCTATGTATTTCTTCATTAATTCATCTTCATTAAAATTCTTATTTTTATATCTATGATTAAATATACCTATCATCTAAATTACCTACCTTAATCATTTTTATTATAATTCTAATTAATAAATTCTTCAACTTTTATATAAATTTCAAAAAAAAAGATGTTTAACTTTACATCTTTAATATCCATATCTTACTACTTCAAATGTTAAATTATTCTCAGTACCATAATTTAAAGCTTCAGCATTTGATGAAAATAATAAATCAAACATAAACCTTCTACCTTTACCAATAGCTCCACCTCGATCAAGAACTATTGCATAAAATTCTCCAAGTTTACTTTGCTTTATTCTAACAATTGAACCATAGGGATAACCTGAATCCCCTGCAACTATTCGCACATTACCATATGTTGCATCATTATAAATATATCCATTTAGTGGATTAACACCTGCTCCAAGTCTTCCAGAACAACCACTACAATTAACTTCATAAGCAGACATTGATCCAGTAGTTGTTTCTAAAACATCAGTTATCACCTGTGAGGGAGTAACTGATTGTGAAACAGAGCTTTCTAATGTATTTAAACTATCATTAATAACCGCAACAGTATCATTATTTTTATCATTCTCAGCTTCTAAACTATCATTATTAGAAACTGTTTTATTTTCTATTAAAATTGAAGTATTTAATGACTTTAAATCATTAGATACATCTATTTTTTTACTATCATCATTAAATAATAACATTAGGGGGATTGATAAAATTAAAAATATATTTATTCCATGATATATATACTTCATATATAACTCCTCATGTTATATATTTTAACATATATACATATAAATTTCAAATTTATCAAAAAAATGCAGAAAAAAAGAGAAATCATATCAAAATTTGAAGTGATAAAGTAAAAGTAGACACATAAAAAGAATGTGATCTACTTTTTGTTGACTAATTCAATCATATCAAAATTATTTCTCTTTTTTAATACATGAAAAACCACTTTGTGCCATAGCCGTCTTGATTTCATCAATATCTTGACCATTTTGATAAGATACTAACTCAAGACCTTCTTCAGCATAAAAAGATTCTAATTTTTCGCTATCATATTTTTGTAAATCAATATTTTCTGTTCTAACCAATTTTCCATCAGAATAATCACAACTAATATTTATTCCATTTAAATTTGCAACATCTTTTTTTAACTTTAAGCAAGATGAATTGTAAGAATTTAAAGTTTTTTCATCTTCATTAATATCACCTCTAGTTGTTGTTTCTAAAATTACACTATTTAATTTATTATCAGTATATTCAAATTTTCTAACATAATCTACATCTAAATTCATTCCACTTTCACTATATGTACACTCCATGACACCAGTAGTAGGATCACTAACCAAAGGGTCTGAATTTTTTCCACCAAAGATTCCATCCATAAAACTAGAAACTTCTGGTAAAAATATTATAAAAGCTAAAAGAGAAATAAGAAACACAACTAACATAAAACTTTTAAATTTACTAGGTTGCTTATAATTTTTTTGAGCTTCATCCATTTTACTTTTGAAACTACCTGGTTGAGCATTATTAATAGTAACAGTTGGCATCCCATCATCTTTTTTTACAATACTAGTGTCAACAATCCTTGGAGAACTAGAATCTCCAGTGCTTATAGTCGAAGCATTAACACTTTTTAATTCAGCTGTTGGATTATTAACAGGAGAAGATGATATATGAATATTATCAATCGCACCAGCCATTTTAGTTGGATCCACTAATTGTGGAACAGTCTGCATATTACTATTACTTGTAGGGTTGTTACTGATTGTATTATTAAGATTCTGGTTATTATCTGATATATTAGAAGTAATATTATTAACTACGCCAGTATTATTAATACTATTAATATTATTTATTTTATTACTAGTGTCATTATTATTAGTATTATTATTGATACCATTATTCACACTACCAACTCCTATTCTAAGAAAATTATATCATAATATATTATCTTAAACTAGATATTTTTTCTTGAAAGTTACTACTTTTAACAATATAGCTTCCCGCAGTTAAAATATCTGCTCCAAAACATTTATCTTTAGTATCATCATTAATTCCTCCATCAACATTAATAACAATATCTAAGTTATATTCATTAATTAAATCTCTAATTTCATTAATCCGATTAGTTGTCTCCTCTATAAATGATTGTCCACCTTTACCAGGTACAACACTCATTACTAAAATTAAATCAATATCAGGTAAATATGGAATTAAAGTAGATATTTTTGTATCAGGAGATATTGCAATACCACATTTTATAGAATAACTTTTTACCATATCTATATTTTTCTTTATATCTTCAACTGATTCAATATGAAAAGTTATATATTCACAATTAAGTTCAGCATACATTGGAATATACTTAGATGGTTCTTTAACCATTAAATGAACATCTAATCTTTTAGAAGTATATTCAGATATATGTCTCATCTCACTAAAAGGCATTGTTTTATTCTTTACAAATTTTCCATCCATTACATCTACATGTATATAATCAATATCTGTATCATTTAATTTTTCTAAATCCTGTGGAATATTCTTACTACTTAAAAATGAGCCACTTACTTTCATTTTTTATCATCCTCCTCTAGAAAGCTAAGATAATCGTTATATCTACTTTCTAATATATTATTCGCATTAACTTCAGACTTTACACAACATTCAGCTTCTTTTGTATGAAAACAGTCACTATACTTACAAGGATATTTTTTAAACTCAACAAAAGCATCACGAATTTGTTCTTTTGAATAATTTTCTAAAGAAAGAGAAGAAAAACCAGGAGTATCCATAATCTTACCACCATTATAATTAAATAATTCAACAATACGAGTAGTATGTCTTCCTCTACCTAAAGCCACTGAAATCTCTCCTGTATCTAGTTTTAAATCTGGATATAAATTATTTAATAATGTACTTTTACCAGCACCAGTTTGCCCCGTAAAAACACTTGTTTTACCTTTAATTAATTCTTTTATTTTATCTAACTCATAATTATATACAACAATATAACCAATCTTTTTATAATAATCTAAATACTTATTAATTTCTTCAAATTCATTAGTTTCTAACAAATCTTTTTTAGTAATACAAATAATTGGTTTAACTTTATTTATTTCCATCAATATAATAAATTTATCTAATAAATTTAATGAAAAATCCGGTAATTTTAAACTAGTTACAATAAATGCTTGATCTATATTACTTACTTTAGGCCTAGAAAATATATTTTTTCTTGGTAATATTTTTTCAATTAACTTTTTATCTTTATTGAAAAGAACATAATCTCCTACTACTGGAGTAATATGTTCTTTTCTAAATATTCCACGACATTTACATGGATAAACATCATTATTAAAACTTACAAAATGTAAATCACTTATTATTTTTATTATTTGTCCTTGCATATATTCACCCTATTCTGCATCAGTAGATGAACTAGCTGAAGGACTTGGACTAGTACTTGCACTAGGACTTGAAGTAGAACTATTATTTTTCTTTGTAGGTTTAGCAGCATATTCAACAGTCAAACTAGATCCTTTCGTAATTGTACTACCAACTCTTCTAGATTGACTTACAATCTTTCCTTCACTATAAGCACTTGTTTCAACTGGAGTATAAACACAACTCAAATTATACTCTGCACAAAGTGCAGCAACATCATCTTTAGACCAACCTTCACTTACCATATCAACAAAAAGCTCAGCATCTTCAGGAACGTATAAAACTAAAGAATCACCTTTTTTGACCTTACTGCCAGAAGCTAAAGATTGCCCAATAATAGTATCATCAGATGTATTACTACTATCAGTTACTTCCTTCTTCTCAATCGTAACAACAAGTCCATATTTAGTTTCAAGTAAAGTTTTTATTTCAATAGAATTTTTACCAGTGTAATCCTCTAATTCTATTGTATCTTCACCACTAGATTTAATAATAGTAACCTTCGTACCTTTTTTAACACTTTTTCCCTTAGAAGGACTAGTGCTTATAACCCTATTCTTTTTAATTTTATCAGAAGCCTTTGATTTTATTTTACTTTTTACAACAAGCCCAGCCTTTTCAATTTTTTTCTCACAAGTGCTGACTTTATCGCCTTCACAATCAGGCACCTCAACACTTCTACTATTAGAAATTATTGGTAAAATTAAGAAAACAAATAATAAAGCCAAAGCCATTACGCCAAATATAATAGAAAGAATTATAATAATTTTTTTATTCTTTTTAACTTCTTTCTCCTCTACTTTAGTTGCTATTTCCTCAGTACTTTCTTCTTCAGCAGAATTGTTTTCAGAGGAATCATCCTTAGAATTTTTAACTGGAACTCTTTTTTTAACTTCATTTTCATTTTCTGGATATTTATATACTAATGGTGCTTCATTCATCCTTTCATCATCTAAAGCAGTTAATAAATCTTCATGCATTTCTCTAGCACTATCATATCTATTTTTAGGATTTTTAGCAGTAGCATGTCTAATTATATTTTCAATACTTTGTGGAATACTAGGATTAAAATCTCTTACACTAGGAAGAGGCTCTCTCATATGTTTTAAAGCTATTTCAACTGCATTATCACCTCTAAATGGTAAAGTACCTGTAAGTAACTCATAAAATATAATACCCATCGAATAGATATCACTTTTAATAGTACTACCTTTTCCACTAGCTTGTTCTGGTGGCAAATAATGCACACTGCCCATTACCGAATTTGTTTGCGTTAACTGAGTAGCGTTTAATGCCATAGCAATTCCAAAATCAGTAATTTTTATCTGACCATCATCTTTTATCATTATATTTTGTGGTTTCAAATCTCTATGTATTATATATGAATCATGTGCATGAGCCATACCATCTGTTAATTGAAGCATGATATCAATTGCCTCACTTAAAGTAAGATTACCTCGTTTTTTTAACAATTGTTTTAAAGTCTTGCCTTCAACATACTCCATAACAATGTAGTATATACCATTATCTTCTCCAACATCATACATTTCAACAATATTTGGATGAGCTAAAGATGAAGCAGATAATGCCTCTCTTTGAAACCTTCTAACAAACTTTTCATCATTTGATAAATCTCCACGTAATACTTTAATCGCAACATTTCTATCTAGAATAGTATCGTATCCTAAATATACATTAGCCATTCCACCTTCACCAATTGACCTAATTATTTCATAGCGATCATTAATCTTTTGTCCTTTTGTAATCACTTATTTTCACCTTCTTCACGAACTAAATAAGCAACCGAAATATTATCTGTACCACCCCTGTTATTAGCCTTATTTATAAGCTTAACAACTTTATTTTCAACACTACCATCACTTAATAAAACTTTCTCAATTTGTTCTCGATCAACCATACCAGTTAAACCATCACTAGATAATAATATTTCAGAAATATCCATATCACAATCAAATATATCAACATCAACTTCTAAAGAAGCACCTAATGCTTTCATTAAAACATTCTTTTTTGGATGAACACTTGCTTCTTCCTTGGTAAGTTCCCCTGCACTAACAAGTAAATTAACCAAAGTATGATCATAAGTAACTTTATGTAATTTCTCATCCTTCATAACAAATCCCGAAGAATCACCAACATTTCCAAATAATAAATAATTCTTTGTAAGGATTGCTAAAACAAGAGTTGTTCCCATACCTTTACTCTCTGGATGAACCTTTTCATGCTTAAATATTAAACTATTTATTTCATTTACTGAATCTCTTATCCAATTAACTGCATCAACCTTACTCATCTTAATAAATGTCTCTTTAAAATGTTGTCCTAAATAATTAATCGCAATAGAGGAAGCAACCTCACCAGCTCTATGGCCTCCCATACCATCAGCTATTGCCATCAAATATTCATCATTATTATTTTTAACAATAATAACACTATCTTCATTATGATCTCTAACTCTACCAACATCAGTTAAATAAAAAGATTTCATACTTCCTCCTTCTTACTTCTAAGTTGTCCACAAGCAGCACTAATATTGCCACCAAACTCTCTTCTTATTGTCACATTTATACTATTTTTTTTAAGTATATCATAAAATCTCATAATTTGAATAGTATTTGTTCTCCTAAATCCAATATTTTCTGTTTCATTATAAGGAATCAAATTAATATAACAATTAATACCTTTTACCAATTTAGAAAGCTCCATAGCACATTCTTTAGTATCATTAATATCTTTTAATAAAATATATTCAAAAGTAATTCTTCTATTAGTAATATCTAAGTATTTCTTTAAAGCCGGAATTAACTCAGTCAAAGGATACTTCTTATCAATTGGCATAATTTTACTTCTCAATTCATCATTAGGAGCATGTAAACTAACTGCTAAATTAATTTGTAATGGAAAATTAGAAAATTCAAGTATCTTAGGAACAATACCACAAGTAGATACAGTAATATGTCTTGCTCCAATCGCAAGTCCTTTAGGATGATTAATAATAGTTAAAAATTTAACTAAATTATCATAATTATCAAATGGCTCTCCGATACCCATAACTACCACATTACTAACACGATTTTCAACTAATTCATCAATCATAAGTATCTGTAAAACCATCTCGTATGTTTCTAAGTTGCGAACCCTACGTCTTCTACCAGATTCACAAAACTTACATCCCATATTGCAACCAACCTGACTAGAAATACATACACTATTACCATAATCATGTTTCATAAGCACAGCCTCAATATGTTCTCCATCTTCTAACTCAAACAAATATTTTGAAACATCTTTATCATTTTCAATACTAACTATTTTCAATCTATTAATATTAAAATCAATTTTTATTCTATCAATTATCTCTTTTTTTATATCTGTTACTTCATCAAAATTTTTTATTCTTTTTTCATAAAGCCAGGAAAATAATTGTTTAGCATGAAATTTCTTTGATCCAATACTTATAAAATAATTTTCTAATTCTTCTAAAGTTAATCCATATATATTTTTCAATATAATCACATCCAAAATATATTTTATCATATAAAGTAAAAAAGAAAAATAATTTATCTTCACTAAAAATATTTAAAAAGAAAAAATTTTATATTATAATATAGAAGTAATAATAGAAAGGGATGAAAAAATGATTAAATATGATTTTAAAGGAAAAAACGTAATTATTACAGGAGGAAGCATGGGACTTGGTAAAGCAACAGCAACTGAGTTTGCCAGAGCAGGAGCAACTATTATTCTTGCAGATGTCAATAAAGAAGAAATGGATAAAACCTCTCATGAATTACAAAAAGAGTTCAATGTCAAAGTACTAGAATATACTACTGACGTTTCTAATTATAATGAAGTAGAAAGTATGATAAATTCCGTATACAGAAAACTAGGAAGAATCGATATTTTAATCAACAATGCAGGTATTTGTAAATGTCTACCTCTAGAGGAAACAGAAAAAAATGACATTGATAAAATGATTAAAATTAATTTAAATGGTACTTTATATTGTTGCAAAAATGTATTGCCAATAATGAAAAAACAAAGATATGGTAAAATAGTCAATTTATCAAGTATTGCCGGAAAACTAGGAGGTGCCAACGCTTCTGTTTATTCCGCAACTAAAGCTGGTGTTCTTGAATTAACAGCTTGCCTTGCTCGTGAATATGCTGAATATGATATTAATATTAACTGCGTTTTACCAGGAATAATCCGTACACCTCTATGGAATCAAATGCTAGTTGAAATGACAGAAGAAAATCACGCTGATAAAGATGTTGTTTTCAAAAGCTATACTGACACAATTCCAATGAAAAGGCCACAAGAACCTGTTGATATTGCTAATGCGATTCTATTTCTTTGTACAGATGAAGCAAGTAATATTACAGCTCAAAACTTAGGCATTGATGGTGGACAAACATATTAAAAAGAGGTATTAACCTCTTTTTATTTTACAGGATTTTCAATATCTTTAATCCCACCAAAATTATCATAATCTATTTCAACAGATAAATTATTTTTACAAAGATTATTTAATTTACAATAATTATCCAAATTATATTTTATCTTATTAACTTCTCTACTACTATCAGCTTCTAATATAATATTATTAGGAGTCTCATCATAATCAGTATCTTTATTAAAAATAATTTTATTTAAATTATTCGTAGAAATTAATAATTTATATTCATAATTACCATCACCAAAAGAAGTCGTAGAATCAACATAAGCATCACTTAGTATATAAGAAACCTCTTTATAATTAAAGAAGTCATAAAATAACATTGGATTATCACACTTTGTCCATAAAACATCAAATTTAAAAAAATCCTCATCATTCAATTTAAAGTATTTAATATTATTACTATCAAATAAACAATAACCATTACTACTACAAGTACCAGAATATATATGATTAGTATTATCAAGATTAACAATATAATTAAAACTATAATTATTATTTAAAATATTTTTAATAGAAAAACTAGAATTTGATCCATTTTTATAATCTTCATATTCATTTCCATGACTAGTATTATTATTCATTCTAATAAGGGCAATAAGTATAATAAAAAATATTATATAAAATCCCAAAAAAAGTAGTGATTTCTTTTTAGGATCTTTTTTTAATTCATTATACTTTTTATAATATTCTTTTATTTTCATCTAAACACCTTACCAATAAGTTTATCTTTTCCTACTCCATTAACATAAGATAAAGCATCCATTCTTTTTTTACCAAATGGTTTTAATGACGTAATAGCAATTGATCCATCCATCGTTTTAACAATAATTCCTTGTTTATTAATAGAAACTATTTCTCCACATTCTCCAGAATATTTTTCTGTAAGAATCATAGAACTATATATTTTCATTTCTTTATCATCAAGTATTGCATTAGCTCCAGGAATTGGAGAAAGACCTCTTATTAAGTTAAATACCGAACGACTATCCATATTAAAATTAATATGTTCTTCTTCCCTCTTTATATTATAAGCATAAGTAACTTCTTTTTCATCTTGTTTGATTCTCTTATTTGTACCATTTATTATACTTGGTAATGTTTCCAATAATAAATTTTTTCCTAATAAACTTAATTTATTATATAAACTATCTAAATTATCTTCATCTGTAATATCAAGCTTTTCTTGTTCAATAATATCTCCATTATCCATTTTAGTATCCATATACATAATAGTAATACCAGTACATTTATAGTTTTCCATTAAAGCTCTGTTTATAGGAGCACCACCTCTAAGTTTAGGTAAAAGAGAAGCATGAACATTGATACATCCAAGCCTTGGATAATCAAGCAACTCCTTAGGAATAATTTGTCCATAAGCACAAGTAATAATTATATCTGGTTTAAGCTTTATTATTTCATCATACTCTTCTCTAACCCTTATTGGTTGCAAAACAGGAATATCATATTCCAAAGCTAACTTTTTAACTGGAGTACTTGTAAGCACTTGATGTCTACCAACCCTCTTATCAGGTTGACTAACTACTCCAACAACATCATAATTATCAATTAAACCCTGAAGTACATTAACCGCAAATTCAGGAGTTCCCATAAATACAACTCTCATAAACTTCCTCCTATAATTAAAAATATCATAATAATAACTCCAAATGAAACAAGTAAAGAACCAATTATTATAAATATAGATGCCTGACCATAAGCGTTATTAAAAACTAATTTAAATTCTCCCTTAGTATCATCCTTTTCATCTTTGATAGAAACAACATCTAATTCTTTAAAATAATTCAAATCAATAACTTCATAATTGTTATACAAAGAAACATCTGAATGAATACTAGTATATTTACCATTAAGTATCCTGTCAACACTCTCATAAACATCACCATTATTCATAAAATCATCTAAATCATTATCAATATTTTTAATATTTCTTCTTTTAACTACTAATAAAGAAATATTCTTATTATCCAATAATCTCCACATATCAGAAATAGTATCAAGTATAAACTTCTGTTCTCTATCATTAACATTAATAGAATTCATAAACCTTTTCAAAGATCTACTCATAGAAAAATAATTATCTTTCAATGATTTATCTCTTCTATAATTGCTATCAAAATAAGCATTATTTAATAGTGAATTATAAAAATATGATGGAAAATATAATGAGTAATAACAACCTATTAAAAAACTATCTGTATAACAAATATTTTTTTCAAAAAAATTTTTATCAAAGAAATCAAATACTTCATATTTTTCAAATATATTATTTATTTGATTAATTTTATCATAACTATTATAGTTTTCTGGAACTAAGCCACTAGCTTTTATTTGATTAGAATATCTATTATCAAATCCAAAAATATAATATCCATCAACAATAAATCTATTAAATACAAAACTAACTATTTCTTTCTTACTTAATTCATCATCTAAAGACTTTATATTTAACTTTTCTGCTACAATTTTACATATAAGCTCATTAACACCCATTGATAAATCTTGAAAATTATCGATTTTCTTAAATAATTTTTCTAAGTCTAATAAAAAAAATGTTAATAAATTATTATCAGCTATTACAACTTTAAATTTAAATAATGCATCATAAAAAACAAATAGAGCTATATCTTTATTAGAAGCTAATGAAAGAAAAGATTCATCAATTGTCTTTTTATAATATTTCTCATTATTACCAATTCTGTTCATTAATAAGCTAACATCTGCTCTATCTAAATATTCTTCTAACACCCTGCTCACCCCATAAATAACTATTTAATTGTATTAATATATGTTGTTATATAATAAACAGCTCCAACAATAATTATTACTAATAAAATAAACAAAAGAATTTTTACAAATGGATTATTTCTATCCAAATAACCATCAAGATTAGTAGAAGAATCTTTCATTAGCTGCTCATAATCCTCTCTATTTTTTTTATTAAATTCTAATTCAGTACTATTTTGACTATTATCATGATTATTATTCAAAATAAACACCTCTATTCTAATTAATAGAATATCATATTTTAAAACATTTGACTAGGATTAAAATCAATATCAACATGTAATTTAAGATTAGTTTTATAATGATCAACTACTAATTTTAATACCTCATTTAAATTATTTTTCTTTTTATACTTCAATATTATATTATATCTATATACATTATTAATTTTAAATATACTACATGCACTAGGTCCAAGAATTATAAAATCTGGAAAATTTCTCTCTAAACTTCTTTTTATTTTTAATGCTTCTCCTAAGATATACTCAGCATCTTTTCCACTTATTCTAATATTACATAAGAAATAATATGGTGGATATTTTAAACTTCTTCTATTTTTCATTTCTTCCATATAAAACCTTAAATAATCATTATATTTAGTCAAACTAATGGCATAATGATCCTTATTAAAAGTCTGAATTATTACTTCCCCATTTTTTTCACTTCTACCACTTCTACCAGCAACTTGACTAAGTAAATCATAAGTATTTTCACTACTTCTAAAATCCGGAATATTAAGCGAAGTATCCGCATTTATTACACCAACTAAAGTAACATTTGGAAAATCAAGACCTTTCGCCACCATTTGTGTTCCAAGTAAAATATCATATTCTTGATGCCTAAACTTCTCAATCATTGTCTCATGCATTCCTTTACGACTTGTTGTATCATAATCCATCCTAAGAACTCTAGAATCAGGAAACAATCCATTTAGTTCCTCTTCAACTTTTTGTGTTCCAATTCCCAAATTACTTAAAGCCTTTTCGCCACAGCTTGGACACTTATCATAAACCTTTTCCCCATAACCACAATAGTGACACCTCAAAGTATTACTACTTTTATGATAAGTCAAAGTAATATCACAATTAGGGCATTTAAATGTAAAACCACAATTTTTACAAGTAACAAACGATGAATAGCCCCTTCTATTAAGAAGTAGAATTACTTGTTCATGTTTTAAAAGTCTCGCTTTAATCGCCATAATCAACTGATTAGAAAAATGTCCTTTTACTTTTCTTATTTCTTGATTCATATCAATAATATTAATTTTTGGAAGATTTCTTCCATTTACACGATGAGGAAGTTCTAATAATTTAAAAACCCCTTTTCTAGCTCTTGCCATAGCTTCAAGTGAAGGAGTAGCACTTCCCATTACAACTGAACAATTATGAGTTTTAGCTCTAATAATAGCTATTTCTTTAGCATTATACCTCGGATTAGGATCACTTTGTTTATATGAATCACTATGCTCTTCATCAATAATTATAATACCAATATTTTTTAATGGTACAAATATTGCACTTCTAGCTCCAATTACAATACTTACTTCTCCTCTAACTATTCTGCGATATTCATCATATTTTTCTCCATCACTTAATCCCGAATGAATAGCAGCAATTTTATCTCCAAATCTTGCTTGAAATCTGCTAACCATTTGTGGTGTTAAAGATATCTCTGGCACTAAAACAATACTAGTTTTTCCAAGTTTCAAATAATAATCAATCAATTCCATATAAACTTCTGTTTTGCCAGAGCCAGTCACTCCATAAAGTAAAAATACATCAGGACTACTATTTATAACCGCCTCCACAACACTCCTTTGTTCAGAAGTTAATTCATGAACACTATAATCACTCTTATTATAAATAAGTCTACGATGTTCCTTTAATTCTTTTACTAAAATATCTCTTTTAACTAAAGTATTTAAACTACTACTTGATATATTTAATAATTCTTTTCTTTCAACTAATTTCTTATCTTTAACTAAATTAATAATACTAATTTGTTTATCATTAAATTTATAATTAGTATCATACTTCTCATTTAATTTATAATAAGTATCATATCTTATGTTAATAGAAGTTCCATTCTTAGCCTTAAAACCTTTAGGTAACATTACTTGGTAGCAAGAAATTAAAGTTGCTAAAGTCTCACTACTCATAAACTTACCCAAATCAAGTAATTCTTTATTTAAAACAATCTCTTTATCAATTATAGAAATTATATCTCTTAACTCTCTATCAGTGCTTTTATCACTTTTAACTTGTAATACAAAACCCTCTACCTTCATTTTCCCAAAAGGTACCAATACTCTAATTCCAACCTTTATATCATCAAATAAATTAGAAGGAACATTATATTCAAATATTTTATCAACATTCTTATTAGAAATCTCCACTAAAACCCCAGCAATCATCTATATCCCTCCTTGCATATATTATACCAAAAAAATATACATATAAAAAAAGAAGAAATATTTCTCCTGTAAATTAAATTATTTCTTCATCAATATTTTCTTCTTCATCATTTTTTATAGAATCTTTTTCATAAATAAATATTCCTATTTCTATTGAAAAAAGTAATACAACTACTACTAATATAATAAATTTTAAAATAAAATCACCTTAAAATAATCTCAATATATCATTAAATGTTACAACTAACATTAATAACATTAATAAGAATAAGAATATTGTATGTATCTTATTTTCAAGTTCTGGATTTACTGGACTTCCTTTAATTAATTCAATAACAATAAACAATATATGTCCACCATCAAATGCTGGTATAGGAAGTAAATTAATGAAGCCAACATTTATACTTAAAAATGCTATTAAATACAATATATTAGCAACTCCAGCTTTACTCTGTTGCCCAACTATTGAATATATACCAACTGGTCCAGATAATTGACTAAGTTTTATTCCCCCAGTAAACATTGCTTCAACTGTAACCCACATTTGTTTAAATATTGAGCAAGTCTTTTTATGCATATAAACAAATGCACTGCCTAAACCATAAGTCTTTTTTTGCATAATACTAATACCATACTTATATGATTTTTTATCACCTTGTTTTATTTCAGTTGGTTTAACTTTAATAACTTCTTTTTTTCCATCTCTTTCAATATAGAAATTATTTTTCTTTTTTGGATTTGCTAAAGCAAGATATAAAGTAATATCATCACTCGTACTGATCTTATGTTTATTTATTTTTAAAACCTTATCACCATTTTCGAGTCCAGCGATATCAGCGGCACTACCTTTCTCCACTCCAGTAATAACAGGATTTAAGGTTGTTCCACCCCAAATTAATGCAATAAAGAATAATAATATTACTGCTAATATAAAATTATTCATTGGTCCAAATAACATAATTAAAAATCTTTGCCATGGCTTCTTAGCTTGAAGTCTTTTGTTTTTAGGAATTTTTTTAGCATCGTCATCATCCAAATCTTCCCCAGCCATAGCACAAAAACCACCTATTGGTATTGCTCTGATATTATAATCAGTTTCTCCCTTTTTAAATCCCCAAATTCTAGGACCCATACCAATAGAAAATTCATAAACATAAACACCATTTAACTTAGCTAAAATAAAATGTCCTGCTTCATGTACAAAAACAATTACTCCAAGAATAACAATGAACAGTAGTAAATTAAGTATTATTGACAAACAAATCCCTCCTTATATAATTCCTTTTATTAAAATAAATGCAAGAGTAACAAATATTAAACTATCAAATCTATCAAGAATACCTCCATGACCAGGAATTAAATTAGAGAAATCTTTTACTCCATAAAATCTCTTAATAGAAGAAAATACTAAATCACCAATTTGTCCTACAATACTTAATAAGAAAGTTATTAATATTAAAACTACTAAAGAAATATTAGAACTAATTACTGTAAAATAGAAAGCCGTTGGAACAATAGTACCAATAATAGTACCACCAATTGATCCCTCTATTGTTTTTTTAGGACTTATATCAGTTAATTTATGTCTACCTACAAGTTTACCAGTAAATAAAGCAAATGTATCAGTTAAAGTAGTTATAAGTAATAAATAAATTATATAATTAATATCATAATTACGTATTATTATTAATAAATTAAAACTTAATCCTATAAATAATATTGCTCCTATTAAAAATAAAGCATCATTTATATTATATTTTTTATTATCATCAATAAATACCATAGGAACAAGAAACATAAATATTATAAATGCTACTACTCTATAGTCAAAAGTATAATGAAATTCTATTGAATTAACATTATTCATACAAAAACCAAGTACTATAATATAAGCAATTATTTTTAACCATATAGGAAATTCATTTTTAGATTCTCTAACCTTAAGTAATTCATAAAATCCAAGTAATCCAATAATGGACATAAATACTGAAAAAGTTATTCCACCAATTAATAAGAAAGGTACAAATATCGCAACCAATAATATTGCACTAAGAACTCTTTTTTTCATCTTTTATTCCTCCAAATCTTCTATTTCTTTTATTAAATTCTATTATAGCTTTATCAAATTCAGCTTCATTAAAATCCGGAAAATATACCTTAGGAAAATAAAATTCAGCATAACTTGCTTGCCACATCATAAAATTACTTAATCTAAGTTCACCACTAGTTCTAATAACAAAATCAAGTGGTGGTAAATCTTGATATAAATTACGACTAATAAATTCTTCATTAATATCATCTAAAGTAATTTGATTGTTTTTATATAATTCACATATTTTTTTTGTTGTATCAACAATTTCTGCATGAGAACCATAATTCAAACATATATTTAAAACTAAATTAGTATAATTCTTAGTATCTCTAACCAATTCATCCATTGCTTCTAATACTTTATCAGGTAAAGGTTTTCTCCTACCAGAAAATACTACTTTTATATGTTTTTCTTTTATAAAATCAAATTCTTTTTTAAATGATTCAATAAATAAATTCATTAAATAGTTTACTTCGCTTTTTTCTCTTTTAAAATTCTCCGTCGAAAAAGCATATAAAGAGCAATATTTAACTCCTACATCAGCCATATGAATACAAAGATTTTTTAATGTCTTAACAGCATTCTTATGTCCCATAGTTCGGACCATACCACGTTCTCTAGCCCATCTTCCATTTCCATCCATGATAATACCAACATGATTTGGAATAATTAATTCATCTTTCATAACATAACCTCTTAAAAATTATATAACAAATAAAAGAAAAAGAAAAGTTATTTTAACTTTCCTAAAACTTATCAATATTAATTTTAACATATTTATTATCGTGAAGTGAAGAACTAGCTTGTACTAAAGTTCTAATTGCGTTTGCAGTTCTACCATTCTTTCCGATAACTCTTCCCATATCAGCTTCATCTACTATAATCTGAATAAGTACAGTATTTTCCTCATCTGTAGGAAATTCTTTTACTTTTACACCATCAGTATTAGATACTAATGATTTTACTATTTCTTCAGTTAATTCTACTAAACTCATAATTACTTAGCCTCACGTTTAGAATCAGTAAATTTTTTAATAATTCCTTCTTTGCTAAGTAAATTTCTTACTGTATCAGTAGGTTGAGCACCAGCATTTAACCACTTTAAAGTTTTTTCTTCATCAATTCTTACTTTGCAATCTCCAACTGGAGCATAAGTACCAATTAACTCTAAATACTCACCATCTCTAGGTCTACGAGAATCAGTAGCAACAATCCTATAAGTAGGTTTCTTTTTAGCACCCATTCTAGTTAATCTTAATTTAACTGCCATAATATCCCTCCATTTCTAAATAACATGATTAGTATATCTTATAAGAAAAAAGATGTCAACTATTTTTTGTTGACATCTTTCTTAGTATAACAATATCCACTAGTATAATAATTATGACTATAAGGATCTAAATACATTGGTAAATCATACAAATCAAATTTATCTTTAAATACTTTTCTTTCACTATATGGAACAAAATTATTAATAAGATGAGATGAAATAACTTTGCCATCATCTTTAAGTAATTTATAAAGATTATCTCTATATCTAACAAGTCTATCATAGTTATCAGGAAAATACTCAGATATATTTGAAGTAATAATATAATCATATTTCTTAGAAGCATTTATTTCATCGCTAATATCCATTTGCTTAAAATCTAAGTTATAATTAATAATTTTATCATAAATATCATTTACATCACAATAATTATCTTTATGTATACGAGAACTATTAAAAAATAATCTTTTTACTAAGAATGATGGATAAGTTCTTGTAAGTTTATCCCAGAAACAATAAGCATTCTTTTCTTTTTCTGTTTTTACATTAACTTTGTCTAACAAATCATGTATAAATGATCCTCGCAAATCATCTGGTAAATAGTATTTCTTATTATAAATAATATTCCATTTTCTCAAATAATAAAAATATTTAGTAAGTTTATTAATATCAAAAGTATCAACATTTTTTGTCCCTTTAGCCAAAATATTAAATAGTTGATCTGATGAAGCAAGTACTGTTAAAACATCTTTACTATTAAAATAAAAATGATTAAATAACTTTTTTAAATATTCATTAGAATGTTTATATATAATATCATATTTTGAAAAAGAAAACTCATCAAATAACAAGTTACCAGTTTGTAAAACATCCTCTTCTATTTCATTAAAATTCATAATTACACCCCTAAAATTGATGCATATTATAAATCATTTATTTAATAAAGTCAAATAGCTTCATCTATAAAATTATCATTGACATTATCAATGCCTTTATCTACATTAGTAGTATCTTCAATTTCATCCCAAGGATCTTCTTCTAAATTAGCTTCTATTTTAACTTTTATATCTCCAACTAACTCTATTCCAAGTTCTTTTTCAATCGTATAATTAATAGTATTATTTTCTATTTCAGCTTTAACACAAATAGGTTGTTTCAAACTCCTAACAATTATTTCTTCATCATCAACTTCTTCATGTTCTCGCATATTAACAACTTCATGATAAGTATTAATATCAGTTACTACTTCTGTCTTAGTATCATTATCACTAGAATACCAGATATTAACATCATAACTACCATCTATTACAATTTTATTATCAACAATTTTACCATTAAAATTATGATTAATTACCCAACAACCAAGTATAGTTGAAGGATTATTAGCTTCAACAGAATGATTGCTGGTAAACAATTTTTTACCTTTAGATATTACAGCTTTAGTAACAATTTCTCTATAATTAGTCATATATACCTCCACTATAATTTATGCAACAAATAAATTAAAAATACAATTATTTATGATATACTATATATAATAGGAGGTTGATTAATATGGCATCAGCTGTTATTCATCTAGCAGTCGCAAAAGAGTTAGAAAAAGACTTAAATATTAAATATAAAAAAGATTACTATCTAGGAGCAATCGCACCAGATCTAGCAAAACAAATCGGTGAGACCAAAGACAAATCACATTTCATAATAAATTCTCCACAAGATATACCAAATATTAATTTATTTGTAAATAAATATAAAAAATTTAAAAAAAATGATTTTGAATTAGGTTATTTTATTCACTTATATACAGATAAATTATGGTATGAAGATTTTATACCAAACATTGAATCAAATAATTCCATAAAATTATTAGATGGAACAATCATGCAAACAACACCAGATCAAATAACTCATATGATTTATTCTGATTATACTAATATAAACATTGATTTAATCGAAAATCATAATTTAGATTTATCTTTATTTTATGAAGAATTTAAAAAGCCAAAAACAAAAATAGATGAAATACCAATAGATAAATTAAACATCTTAATAAATAAAATGGGAATTATAATTGAAAACTCTAAAAGAGAAAGAACATATACATTTGATACCTATATAGTAGAAAAATTTATAAATAATACCATAATAAAAATAAAAGAAGAACTAAAAAAGTACTAATTATAGTACTTTTTATTCATTAAATAACTTATAAAAATAATCATTCAAACTATCTTTAACATAATCAATCATTTGATTAACAACTTCCAAGTTATCTAAATAAACCTTATATATTGGAATTTTTAATAATTCTTCATTTATTTTGTCTAGCTCTTGTTTTTTTGCTTCATCATAATTACTCTTAATATATTCTTTTTGTAGTTTTTTTATCTTAACAATCTTATCATTAATATCACTATTACTACTCATTCTGTCTTTCAATTCTAAACAAAGTTTATATTCTTTTGAATCAGTAATATAGTAAATTACTTCATCTAATGCCTTATATAGCTCTTCCATCTAAACTCCATGTTTTAGCAGACACTATTTCTACATCTACAATATCTCCTAATTTAATATTATCACCAACAAAATTAATTAACTTATTAGTTTCACTATAACCATAATACATATTATCTTTAGAAGATTCTCCTTCTACTAATACTTTTAATACTCTACCTTCTAATTTCTTATTATTCTCTAAAAAATATTTATTAACTACTTCATTTAATCTATGTAATCGATCTTCTTTTATCTCTTCACTCACTTCTCTTGGTAACCTACAAGCTGGGGTTCCTTCTCTTTTAGAAAAGATAAATGTATAAGCATTATCATATTTACAATAATTAACAAGGTCAAGAGTTTGTTGAAAGTCCTCTTCCGTTTCTCCTGGAAAACCAACAATAATATCTGTAGAAATTGTAACTCCAGGAATTATTTTCTTCATCTTATCAAATAGTTCTAGATAACTTTCTCTTGTATATCTTCTACCCATTAATTTTAATATCTTGTTAGAACCACTCTGTACAGGTAAATGTATACTAGGCATAATATTAGGATATTTTCCAATAACTTCAATCATTTTATCAGTAAAATCCCATGGATGACTAGTCATAAACCTAATACGAGGTATATTCATTTTAGCTATATCTTCAAGTAAATCAGCTAAATTATAATCGTCATATAAATCTTTTCCATAGGCATTAACATTCTGTCCAAGAAGAATAAGTTCCTTATAATCATCATCTACTAATTCCTTTACTTCTTTCAAAATGTCTTCTTTTTTTCTGCTTCTCTCTCTTCCTCTAGTATAAGGAACTATGCAATAAGTACAAAACTTATCACAACCATATATTATATTTACATAAGCTTTGTAAGAATTAGCCCTAACAACAGGTAACCCCTCTACTAAATCACCTTCTCTAGAATATACTTCTATTTGTTGTTTATTACTAACAATAGCTTCATCTATTACCTCAGGTAACTGATATAAATTATGTGTACCAATAACAAAATTAACAAATTTATAATCTTTAAGTACATCCTCAACAACACCAGACTCTTGAGCCATACAACCAGTAAGACCAATAATTAAATCTTTCTTCTCTAGTTTTAAATGTTTTAATCTACCAAGCATACCAAAAGCTTTATTATGAGCATTCTCTCTAACACTGCAAGTATTAAGAAGTACTAAATCTGTATCAAGATAATTATCAACTCTACTAAATCCTAATTTCTCAAGCATAGCCGCAATATTTTCACTATCATGTTCATTCATTTGACAACCATAAGTCTTAATAAAATATTTCTTACCCTTATATTTACCAATAACAGTCTTATCTATCGTAAAATTTACTCTATTATATTTTCTCTTATCTCTAGTTCTAGCTTCTTTATAATCAGGTAAATGCATAATACCCCTCCTCAACTTAACTTATAATATCAAAATTACCTAAATAATACAAGAAAAAAAGTATTAGTAATAAATACTAATACTACATATGACTATCAATTAAACCATCTAATATCCTAGAATTATTATTAACAATATCTTTTCTAATAGTATCCATATTATCACTAATATTATTAATCAAATCAGTCATCTTAGAATTAAGCTTTTTCTTTTCTAAATTATCTACTATAATCTCTAAATTATTTAATTTAGAATATTTACCATAATAAATATTATTTATACTTACATCAATTAATCTTTTAAAAGAACTAACATCTATTGAATTAAATCTTTTATCTTCCAATATTTTAAAAGCTGCACATAAATAATTATTATTAATTGCTCTATCCAATATTGTTTCCCCATTATTATTTTTTATATTTGGTAAAAACTTAGTCTTTCTAGTAAGTAAATCTACTATTTCAATTGTTTTTATAGAATTATCGAGAGCAAGTATATGTCCAAAAGTATTACCATTATTATTTTGATGATTAACATTCCAATTTCTTTTCTTCATAAGTGGAATAACTAAATCATATGCTTTAGCTTTTAAAAGCCTTGTTACAACGTCATTTCCAAGATTATCCACTAAATTTACATCAACTAAATTCTCATCTATTAATTCACTTATTTTCTCATATTCTCCATTCTTAATTAATTTAAAAATCAGGGATGGATCATCAGATATATCATTTATCACATTTTGTTTATCATTTTTCATATTAAACACCTCTTTTTTGTGATGCCTTTCTATACTAACAATTAAAATAAACATTGTCAAACTGATAATATTTATTTAGATATAAAAAATTTATATACTTATTTTTTGTTGATATATAAAGTAATAAATAGAAGCTAATAAAAAATAAAGAAATATTAATACAAAATATTAATCAAATATATTAAACAAATTACGTAAAAAAAAAAGGACTTATAAAAAATCCTTATTGAAACTTATTATTAATAAATTGAGAAGTATTATTCTTAACCATTAACGTACTTTTATCAACACAATCATCCAAAATATCTAAAGTACTAACTTTCTTATTATTAACAATCTTAGTATATAATATAACATCAATAATAAATGTCAGAGTAAAAGATAATATAATTATTCCAAACCAAGGAATATTCTTTACAATATTTCCTTTATCGTTAACTACATATTCAGTATTTCTATTTAAATTAAAATAACCACTTAAAATTTTTATATAATCACTACAAGCATTATAATAATTACCAGCACTTATATTTTTATAAACATAAGCTAATATCTGATTAATTCTTTTCTGTGTATATATAGTAAAAACTTTTCCTTTTGTATCACCACTATTTGCCATATAAATTGAAGGCTCATTATCTCCAACATATATAACAAAAGCAACACCATCACTCATAAAATCATTATAATCATAAAAATTATTTGCATAATCAGCAATTGAAAAGCCTCTTAAATCTCGAGTAGTCACAATAGCTGCATCAATAGTAGTATTATTAATATATTCATTTATTTCTTTGAACAATTTCTTTTCTTCTGCATCTGTTAATAAATTAGCAAAATCATAAATTTTCTCACTACTAGAAACAGCTGGAGTATTTAAAATTGCATTAATATTTTCACTAGTAACTATAACATCTTTTGGTACTAATAAATTATTATTAGATCTAGTATAAGTGTTAGAACTAGCATTAACATTTATACTAAATATAAAAAACAATATAAACCAAAAAACAATAAATTTTATCTTTTTCATATACCCTCCTAAAATAAATATGTCAATAAAAATGCTAATAGAAATATTAAACAAAAAGCAATAATTGAAAATATAATTGTTTCAAAAATACCTATAGTTAGCTTCATATTATACTTACCATTTTCACCATTCATTAAATATAAGTAAAACTTATTTTTATATTTTACATTTAACATATATACTGGTACATATATAATTTTAGAACTTTTATTATTAATAATCATACTATTTTTATTTAATTTTTTTAAACCATAATTAATATTATCTCTAATTATAATTAAAGCATGATTTATAACTTTTTTATTTGCTTTTTCATTTATCTTATCATTATCAATTTCACCTAAAAAAATATTCTCTTTATTTAATTCATTCTCATCAAAGTCATGTAAATTATTTAAATTATAGGAATAAACTTTATTTAAAAAAATATCGTCAATCTTAGGAAAGCAATTAATAAAAACATTATTATAATCAAAATTTACAGTATAAAATAATTCATGCTTTTCTATCATTGAAAGTTTTTGCCCTTTATCAGTTTTATTTGCTCCTAAAAAAGAAACTTCTCCAGAAATATTAACATCATTTAAACTTACTGGTAAAAATACTGAAAACATTGAATTAATAGTACTCTTCTTTTTAAAAGAAAAAGGAATTAAAGGATTAAATAAAACATGTTTTTTATAATCTTTCTTAGCGTCATCTAAAGTTTTACTAAAAGAAATAATTTGCTCAGGAAAATATAAAGAATCAGCTATTTCAACTGCACTACCACAAAAAGGACATTTAATAATTGAATCTTTTGTCTTAATCATAGTACCACAAACTGTACATCTAAAACATAGCATACTATCCTTTATAGTATTATTTTCAGTTTCTATAAAAAAATCAGCATTTCTTTCACCAAAACCAATACCATCATTCATAAAACCACATCCTAACAAAATTATAACAAAATAAATAACAAAATAAAAGTATCTATAAATTAGGTAATTATAATTAACTTAATTACTAAAACAAAAAAGCAACTATAGCTAACAACTATAATTGCTTTATCTTATTTAGCTCTAATAAATTCTTTACCACCCATATATGGTTGCAAAACCTTAGGAATCTTGATACTTCCATCTTCTTGATAATTATTCTCTATTACAGCAATTAAACCACGAGGAGAAGCTACAACAGTATTATTTAATGTATGTAAGTAATATGTTCCTTTATCCCCTTTAGTACGAATACCAAGTCGTCTTGCTTGAGCATCTCCTAAAGTTGAACAACTACCAACTTCAAAATATTTCTTTTGTCTTGGACTCCATGCCTCAATATCACAAGATTTAACCTTTAAATCAGCCAAATCACCACTACAACATTCTAATTGTCTTACAGGTACATCAAAACTTCTAAATAATTTAACAGTTAACTTCCACATCTTTTCATACCAATCCATTGAATCTTCTGGTTCACAGATAACAATCATTTCTTGTTTTTCAAATTGATGAACACGATATAAACCACGTTCCTCTAAACCATGACTTCCTCCCTCTTTTCTAAAACAAGGAGAATAACTTGTCATATGAATAGGTAAATCTTCTTTTTTTATTATTTGATCTTTAAATTTACCAATCATTGAATGTTCTGAAGTACCAATTAAATATAAATCTTCCCCTTCTATTTTATACATCATTGCTTCCATTTCAGGAAAAGACATAACCCCAGTTACAACATCAGAATGAATCATAAAAGGTGGTATTGCATAAGTAAATCCAGCATCAATCATAAAGTCTCTTGCATAAGCAAGCATGGCCTCGTGAAGTCTTGCTATATCACCAAGTAAATAATAGAAACCTTCTCCACTTGTTCTACCAGCAGCTTCTTTATCCATTCCACCTAAATTATTAATAATATCAGCATGATACGGAATCTCATAACTAGGAACAAATGGTTCTCCAAATCTTTGAACCTCAACATTTTCTGAATCATCCTTACCAATTGGAACAGAAGGATCCATTATTTGAGGAATAACCATCATTATATCTTTAATTTTTTTATTTAATTCAACTTGTTCTTCTTCCAATTTAGCAATCTCAGAAGAATTATTTTTGATATCTTCTTTTATCTTATTTGCCTCATCCTTCTTACCATCTTTCATAAGAATACCAATTTGTCCACTTAATTTATTCTTTGTTGCTTTTAAACCATCTACTTTAACCTGTACTTCTCTTACTCTTTTATCTAATTCATATACTTCATCAACTAAAGGTAATTTCTCATCTTGAAATTTCTTCTTAATATTCTCCTTAACCAAATCCCTATTTTCTCTTATTAATTTAATATCTATCATAAATCCTCCTATTTTTTATCTATTTTAATTTCTTCAAATCTATACTTTTGTTTAACATCCGGATATTTATCCTTATCAACTTCACTTAAAAACATATTAATAGGTCTAGCATATATCAAACAATCATCATATAAAGCTCGATATAAAACAAGTTCTTCACCAGTTTCCGAGTGAAAAGCAGTACCTAAAACAAAATATAAATTTCCCTTAAAATGTTTATAAATTTTATTAATATGTAATTTTCTCATTAATCCTCCAAATAAAAAAAGAATGATATCAAGGAGTGCAAATGCACGGTACCATCCTTATTTTAACTCAATTAGATAACGGTATTACCCGGAATAAATCATCTATAGAGTAGATAAATAAGAATTTAATATCGTTTTCACCAACCACGAATTCTCTAAAATTAAATACCCTTATTATTAGTTCTAATCATCGACTTAGATTTATTATAGTAAATTTTATAAATTTTATCAAGAAAAAATATATAATTTATAATTTTGTAGTATTGCAATTGATGTGAAAACTAGTATATAAAAGCTAATTAATTTCACACAAAGTTCCAGATTTATAAGATTCATCCAGCTTTTTCAAATCACTAACATCACTACTATCTAAATAAATAAAATTAGTTTCATCAAGTCCCCTTATTACCATCAGTAAGTGAAATAGAACCATTAGTAACTTCCATCTTAATATAGCCAACCAGATGTCATTTATATAACTTGTCAGTATAACTTAATGATTTAGCTAAATTAGAATAATAGAAATAATACACACCATCTGATCCATCCTAAAATTTTCCATTACAATAAATATTATTAGAACTATCTATATCATTAATAAGCTTTTTTCTCATATCATTACCAATATAAGGATAATTATCAGTAACTTTAAATTTATCAAAATTATTACCATGATTATTATAAATAATTAAACCTAGAGAAAATATTCCTACAATTAAAATAGTATAAAAGAATATTCTTTTGTATTTATAATTTCTTTCAAGAGAAGCGTCATCTATAGTAATTTTTAATCCTTCAAAAGAAGATTCACCTAATCCAATTATTGGGATTAGAATAAAAGTAAAAATAACAGTTAAAAATCCATTTTTACCAAATTTTTTACCAAGATTATATATTAAAATAACATTAAATATTGCTCCAACAACTGGTATTAACAATAAAAGAGAAAGTAAACCACTACCAAGCACTGCATCCGAAAGAACATAAAAATTATAAAATGGAATAAAAACTAACCACCATTTTTTATTCATTTTCATATACATTTTTTCTAAAGAATAAATATACAAAAAAACAATTGAAGATATTAATAAAAATAAGGCTTGAGGTGTATAAAAAATTTTACTAGCAAAAACAAAAGAAAGAATAATCAAAAACACATAAATCAAATAATTAACAAAAAAACATATAGTATTACTACCACCATTATTAGCAACTTTTTCTTCAGATGAATTATTGTTTAAATAATCAATTTTTCCATTTGATTGAACATAATAAGACTGTATATTTGGCATATATTTTAACATAGCTCTATTATCTGGATGATTAGGATTAAGATTTCCACACTTCATGCAATATCTAGCACTAGCTTTCATTTCAGCACCACATCTAGAGCAAATAATTGTACTATCATTTTCACCATTATTATTCATACTATCACTCCAATTATAATAATTATAAAATATAATTATTTCATAGTAAAGAAAAAGAAGCTTATTTAGCTTCAACAATTAATTTAATAGCAGTCCTCTCTTCACCTTCAATAGAAATATCTTGAAACGCTGGTATACAAACTAAATTTTTACCCGTCGGTGCAACAAATCCTCTTGCTATCGCTACAGCTTTAATTGCTTGATTAAGTGCACCAGCCCCTACTGCTTGTATTTCAACAATACCTTTTTCTCTAAATATATTAGCAATTGCTCCAGCAACACTATTTGGATTAGATTTACTACTTACTTTTAACATTTCCATATTGTTCCTCTCTTTCTAATTAATAGTATGAAAAAAAAAGAAGATTAGAACATAAATCTAATCTTCGGAATACCAAGTAGTTGCAATCAAACTTTTATTAATCTCCACCCCATCTTTAAAAGTATGAAGATAAGTTTTATAACCTCTTCCATGTAACCAAACAGATTCAGTCGTATATGTTTTTCCTTCCTTTGCATTACTATTTGACCAAAACTCAACATGAGCTTCTCCACCAACTGAATAAGCCTTTATATAGATTGGATATTCATAAGTATTTTTCCATTGCATATCAACATTCCAACCACTAGAGTAACTAGCAACAGTAGCATCAAGTCCTCCAGGTACATAAACACTCTTTTTAGCATGAGGATACCTTTTAACAATCTCAAGTCCTCCAAGCAAAGCTGCATTGTATGTAGTTGTTGCTATTTGACAAACACCATTACCAACAAACTCATAATAGAATACATAACCAGCCTTATCATATGGACCAGCATACTTATAATACGAGAATATCTCACCTGGTTCAATAATTGCTCCATTAATATAATTAAGTGCCACACGCAAATTAGTAGCCCTAGCAGTAACCCAAGGATTAAAATTAGTAACAAAAGAAGAAGTCATAGTATCAATACTGACATAACTTTCATTATAATTAGACTTACTTATATCACCAATTAATTCAATAGAAGCATTATTCTTAATTGGTTTTTTAAAATAACTATTAATAACATTTAAACTATTAGAAACATTAAGAGAAAAACCATCACTACCCTTAACATATTTAACCCCTTCACTAGTATCAAAATAACTATTTGTAGCTACTACATCAAAAGAATTCTTAACACTATTTAAAAACTCATTTAATTTATTATCATCAACAGAATAATAAACATAAAAATTCTTTTTTATTTTTTTATTAATAATGTTTATTTTGTCAGAAAAACTTAACTTATCTTGATAATTCTTAATTTGAGAAATTGTCTTCTTACTATCTACACTAAAACCTAAATCTTTCAAAGTATAACTATAATTATTTCCATTTATCTTCAATTTAATTTTTTTACTTAATAGATATTCACTACAAAAATCAATCTTTTCTTCTGCATGACTAAAATCATAATTAGTTAAATCAAACTTATCAACATATGTATTATTAAATATTTGATTATCAAATTTTTTAACTAAATATAAATTATAGCCAACTAAACATAAAAAAGCAAAAATAAACATAGAAATAATAACAATAATTATTTTTTTATTTTTACCAAAGAATTTATTCATACAAATCAACCTATTATTTCATTAATTTTTTTCTTAACGACTTCATTACCCTTCTTATTTAGATAAATCCCATTATCAGTATAATTAGAATCTAATTTATCGTTATCAACAAGTAAACTATACATATCAATATAATTAACTTTCTTTTCTATAGTAAGATCTTTTATTCTTTCATTTAAATTAACTATCTTATTATTATCAACATCTTTGCTTAAAATATCACTATCATAATCATCAACATCTTTATTAATTGGATATAATGATTCAATATATATTTTAGCAACTGGTCTATTATCTTTAATGCCTTCAATAATTTTACTTAAATTTTCTATAATTTCATTATTTGATTTATTATCAGCTAAATCATTAATACCTATATTAATAAATATATGAGAAGGATTATAGCAATATATTCTTTCCTTTATATGGTTAAATAAATCACTAGAAGTCATATTATCGTCAGAACTCTTAACATAATGGAAATCTTTAAAATCTAATTTATTAGTATTATAATCACCTACAAATAAATAATTATTATCAATTTTAATAGAAACATCTTCAATATTTTTATCAAATTTATTAGATTTAGTTTCAAAAAAAGAATTATTCATAATAATTATAATAAGAAAAACAAATATCAAAAGAAAAGAGATACCGAAAAAAATAAATCTAAATGGCTTTAAATTTAACTTTTTTTTACCAGCACTATTAAGAATATTTTCTTTTCTTATTTTATTTTTCTTTATTTTTTTATCTATCCGACCTTCCAAAAAACTAGTGTCAAGAGTATCTGCATCATTTAATCTAATATCATCAGTTCTAATTCTAATAGTATTCTCTAAATTAATTTTACTTTTATTTTTTTCATTATTTTTGCTATTTTTCTTTTTTTTAGAAGAATTATAAAGATTTTTATATTTAGCCATAAAATCAACCTCTTTTTTATATTTTCATTATATCAAAAATATAAAAAAATAAAAACCCTACTAATAGGATTTCTAATAATCATTACCAAAAATTAAACCAATTAAATTATTTACTAAGAATTTAAAATAATTAATCTTTTTTATATTTTTACTACATATTAAGTCAGAACTACTTATTATATTATTATTATATAAAACATTAATCTTACCAACACTATTTCCCTTATTAATTGGATAAATTAGTTTATTTAGAACTATCTTATACCTATAATTCTTCTTTTCTCCTATTCCTTCTATTACACCTAAATCATCCTTTGTAACTAAGTCTAAATATTTAATATTTGCTTTATCTAATCTAACTTTAGAAACAATACTTCCTTTTTTCTTTAAAATATTCATTTTTATATTATTAAAACCATAATCAAGCATTTCCATTACTTCTTTATTTCTAGTTTTACTATCATTTTCACCTAAAACAATACTAATTAATCTTAAATTATTTCTTTTAGCTGTTCCAGCTAAACAATATAAAGCATCATCAGTATGACCTGTCTTTAAACCATCTGCTCCATCATAAAAATTTATTAGCTTGTTTGTATTTACTAACCAAAATTTTTTATCAGTACCTTCACGTAAATAGTCTTCATGAATTGATGAAAAGCGAAGTATTTCACTATGATTAATAATTAAATTTCTCGCAATTATTGCCATATCATAACTAGTAGAATAATGATCATCTTCATCAAGTCCAGTGCAATTAACAAAATGAGTATTTTTTAACCCTAAATCTTTTACAACTTTATTCATTCGCTCAACAAACTTCTTCTCACTACCACTAATATATTCGGCCATTGTAACAGTAGCATCATTTCCACTCGCAACACTTATCCCTTTCATCAAATCTTCAACTGTTATTTTTTCCCCTTCTTCTAAATATATTTGTGAACCTCCCATACTAGACGCATTACGACTAACAGTTACAACATCACTCCATTTAATATTACCTTTTTCAATTTCCTCTAAAATAATAGTTTGAGCAACCATCTTAGTCATTGAAGCAACACTTAATTTATCATCTTTATTTTTTTCAAATATAATTTTCCCTGTATTAGCTTCCATTAATATACCACTTTTTGCATTAGGAATTAATTCATCTGCAAAAACAAAAAATGGTGAAAAAAATAAAACTATTAAAAATAAAATTTTTTTCATACACCCTCCTAATATTTAATATGTTAAATATTAAAAAATATTAAATTTATAATTAAATTTATTCATAAATTACCAAGAATTTGCTATTATATTATTAGGTGATGATAAATGACCAAAGTAAGAAAAAGAAAAATAAAAATTAAAAAAAAGAACTTTTTAATTTTTATAATTTTTTTATTACTAATAACTATAACATTTTCTAAAATAACTAGTTTACTACTAAATTTATCAACAAATAATAAAGAAAAAACAGAAGAAAAGAAAGAATTTTCTGAAACTGAAAAAAAACTAAAAAAATTAAATAATGTAAATAAAAAAATAACATACTTTAAAATAAATAATCTAGATAGATACTTAGCTTATCAAAATAAAAATAAAAAGTTAAATACAACACAAATTATAAAAGATGTAAATATGGATTTAGACAAAGAGCCATATGAAGATATGAATGAAGCAAAAAACTTAAATAAAACAAACATTTTAGTAAATAAACATAACTATTTAAGAAAAAACTATGTTCCAGAAAACCTAGAAAAAATAAATACAAGATATGCTTTAAGTGATATGAGTTTAGTTAATGAAGCAAAAAATGCATTTGAAAAAATGTCAAGTACAGCATTAAATGAAAACCTAAAAATAATAGCTATGTCTACATATAGAAGTTATGAATATCAAGTAAATTTATATAATAATTATGTTAAATCAGATGGAAAAGATGCAGCAGATACATACTCAGGTAGACCAGGAAATTCAGAACATCAAACGGGACTAGCTGTAGATGTATATAATCAAAAAGAAAATTATACCAATTTTGAGAAAACAGAAGAATATATTTGGATGCAAAATAATGCTTATAAATATGGTTTTATATTAAGATTTCCAAAGGGAAAAGAAAAAGAAACAGGTTATGAATTCGAATCATGGCATTACAGATATGTAGGTAAATCTATAGCAAAAGAAATAAAAGAAAGAAATATATCTTTAGAAGAATATATTGCTACACATTAAAAAGAGATTTAATCAAATCTCTTTTTAAAATACTTATATAAATGATAAAATCCTGTAAAAATAATCCAAACTAAAAATAAAAAATTACTAATTTGTATTAAAGATAATATAGTATCATTCTTATATAAATTTACCTTATCTAACAAATCAACACCATCATATGTAGCAAGGACCATAAATGACATAAATAAAAAGTAAATTATACTAAAAAATAAATAATTAAATATTTTCTTAAAATAACTAATCCTATTAGAAAACAAAGTATATAAAATCATTATTGTAATAAAAACAATTATAAAAAAATATGCAATAGTTGAAGGAAAATAAATATAATTTAAAATAACTTTTACAAAAGAATTAATACTTGTTTGAACATAAGCTCCATAGCAAATAACAATACCAATAATAAAACCAATATAAATACCTATTGCTATCATCTGAATGTAATGATTATTACTTTTTAAATTAAAAACTAATATAAAAAAAAGAAGTAAAGTTATAATTAACATTTCAATAGAAAGATAAGAAGAAAACATGTATTTAAAAACATTTATAAACTTATCAATCAAAGACAAAGTCATAATAACACCCTCTTATTAAACTTTATTAAACACGTTCAGCAATATAAATAGTTTGTGAATAATCATTATTTTTTGTGCAAGTAATCATAGTAAGTGTAGTTTTAGAATGATCTCTAATAATTCTTGCTAATCCAGTTTTAGGAACATTATAGATATTCACAATATTATACTTATATTTTACTCCATTATAAGTAACATATGCGACATCACCAACATTTAACCTATATAAGTAAGCAAAAAAAGAAATATAAGCATCACCTGAATGAGCCATTAATATTAAATTACCACCAACTACATCAGGTAAGTTAGAACCATCAACTAGCGTCACATTATATTGTATATTGTTATACTTTGAATCAGTATTATAAAATCCTCTCTTTAGACCTATCTTTGGAATTTCCAAAACTCCTAAGTACTTACTATAATCGACTTCATAATTCTTATTACTACTATTATCAGTATCTTCACTTACAGTTACGTTATTAGCAACAGGTACATCAGAAGCAACTTTATTTTCTTTTCCTGTTTTTTTATCAACATCCATCATGGAAATTTTCATATCTGAAAATACTTCTTCACGCATTTTTAAAAAATAATTCCAAGATATGATAATAACACCAATAAAAACTAATAAAGAGCCAATAAGTAATATATGGCTCTTTATTATTTTATTATTTATCTTGAACTGGTTTAGCATTTGCATAAACAATACCAACGCCACATAGCAATACAATTAAACCAATAAAGTATACTGTTTGAGCTGTACTCATTCCTGTGTTAGGTACACCAACAATTTCAATAGAATCACCAGATACTTTATCAATAGTTTTTCCTGTAACAGTAATGACCTTTTGATTAGCTCCAGAAGAATAAATGCTACCATCTAAAGAATTAAAATGTCCTTTAACCTGTACAGTCAAATTCTGAGACTTCTCCGTAACTTTATCAGCAGGTACTCTTATATAAAATTTAGTTCCTTTAGATAAATTTGTCAAATTATCAATTTTTTTACCTTCTTCATCGACAACAATTGCTGAACTATCAAATCCATCAACTTCTACATCATAACCAATTAATGAACTTTCAGTAGATGAAGTAACATTTACAATTGGAGTTTGATAATACTTTCCACCATCAACTTTAGAAATATCAGTTCCATCAAATTTTACAGATAAATCTTTATTTGAACTTGCTGTTTTTGCAGCATCAACCAAAGGTCTAATATCTCTTTCAAAATCAACAGTGCTTGAAGCTTCTTCTTGTGCACTTACAAGTAACTGAAGACTCTTTCCATTTTTAATTACATTTAATTCTTCTTGAGATAATACATTATTAGCATTACTTGAAGCCGTTTCATTTAAATATACCCAGATAGCTGTCTGATAAATATATACATGTTTAATATATTCATCCATATCAGAATCAGCATTTGAAATTTTAATAGAACTTAAATCAGTAATATTACCAACACTAGAATCACCAGCTTCATTTAACAAATACAATAATCCAACATCATTATTTTCACTTTCAAATTGATATTTAGCAGTTTGAGGAATGCCAACTTTATGTTCAATACAATAAGCAGTATAATATCTACCACTAGTATCCCATTGAGCAAACATAATTGGAACAGTATATCCAGTAATTACCATTCCGTCCGATCCACTAACAACAATATTAGATTCGCCACTAGGATTAACAAATTCTAAAAAATTAAATTCATTAATATTATTTGTATCAGTTGGCATAGCATAACTTGTTTGCCTAAATCCAAATGACACAAGTGACACAATAGCAAAAGCAGCAACAACAAAAGATAAAACAACTGATGCATCAAATTTAGATTTTTTCTTATTCTTATTTTCTTCTAAATATATTTTTTCCATTCATTTCACCCTACCTTACATAAATATTATATCATAATTTAATTAAAATCAAATACTTTTTAAACAATTTTGAACATATCGTCAACATTATAATCAGGAATTGACTTATTATAATAAATAGTTGCTAAAACATCACCTTTTTTTACACTATCACCAACTAATTTTTTTAGTTCAACACCAACAGTATAATCAATCTTATCATTAATAGAAATTTTACCAGCACCTAAAGCAAGAGATAATTTACCAACCTCTAAAGCATTTATTTCGCTAATTTTACCTGTTTTTAAAGCTTTTATGTTTTTACTTTTCTCACTTACCTTAATAGAATCGATATCTCCACCTTGATATTTTACTAATTCTACAAATTTATTATATGCACTTCCATCTTCAAGAACATTCTTTACTTTTTTCCTAGCTTCATCTAAAGTAATTTCTAGTCCCATACTTACCATATTACTTGCTAATTCATAACATAAATTTACAAAATTATTTTCTTTTTCTTGATTTTTTAATACTGCTATAGCTTCATTTACCTCTAAACTATTCCCTACGGCAAAACCTAGTGGCGTATCCATATCACTTATAATACATCTAACTTCTTTTCCATAAAATTCACCAATTTTAATCATCAATTCTTTTAGTTTTAAAGCATCAGCTTCAGTTTGCAATAAAGCACCATTTCCAACTTTAATATCTATAAGTATTTTATCAGCTCCACCAGCAATTTTTTTACTCATAATACTAGAAGCAATTAAAGGAATTGAAGAAACAGTTGCCGTAACATCTCTTAGAGCATAAATCACCTTATCAATTGGTACTAAATCAGCAGTTTGTCCAGTAACTACAATATTAATATCATGTACTTGTTTAATTATTTCTTCATCACTTAAATCAACTCTATATCCTTTAATACTTTCTAATTTATCAATTGTACCACCAGTATATCCAAGCCCTCTTCCACTCATCTTTATAACAGGAACACCACATGCAGCAACAATAGGAGCAATTACCAAAGTAGTCTTATCACCAATCCCACCAGTAGAATGTTTATCAACTTTTATACCTGGTATATCGCTAAAATCTAAGACATCACCACTATCTATAAATATCTTAGTCAAAGAAAAAATCTCTTCGTCTGTCATTCCATTAATACATATTGCCATAAGTAAACTAGACATCTGATAATCAGGAATATCACCATTCAAATAGCCGTTAAAGAAATAATCTAATTCTTTATAACTTAACTCCTCGCCTAATCTTTTTTTATTAATAATATCTAATATCACTCTAACATCCTCCTAAATATATCTGAATCTCTTTTAATATAGCCACATGCTTCATATAATTTATGAGCACTTCTTCTAAAAGTACTACAAGTTAACTGTAAATAAACTGCCTTTTCTCTTCTAGCAATCATTTCTGCCTGCAACATCATTTTTCTACCAATACCAATATTTCTATATTTAGATAAAACACATACATAATCTACTAAATAATAATATCTATTTAATATTGGATTTAATATTTTAGTAAGTAATAAATATCCACATACTTCTCCATCAATACAAGCTACAATTTCAACCATATTATCATAATGAAAATTATCTTTTGTAATATTAAATGCTTCACTAAGAATATTATTAACTGAATTTAAATCATTATTCTCATATAATCTAACTTCTACCATTTAATCACCTATTTTAAAAGAATTATATCAAAAAAAATATATAAAAACAACTAATCAAGTATGCAAATATTAATATAAAAACCTAGTTCAGCATAGAACTAAACTAGGTATAAATATAATTATTGTTGATAATTTCATTTACTAATTTGCCTTATCTTCCTTCTTGCTTGACAAAAAAGTTATTTTCTCACATATAATTTCCATTATATTCTCATTTTTACCATCTTTTTCAATTATTCTAGATTGAATTCTTCCTTTTACACCGACAATATCACCTTTATGGCAATATTCACTAGTATTTTCAGCTATCGTATCAAAAGCAATACAATCAACAAAATCAGTATCATAAATTCCTTCACTATTTTTAAAACTTCTTGGAATTGCTAGAGATACAGTAGCAACCTTAAATCCTTTATTAGACTTATTAACTGAAATATTTCTAGTTAATCGACCAACTAAAACAACTTGATTAAGCATAAATCACCTCCTTGGTTTGTTAATATATATTAAATAAAAATAAACTACAAATCACAGAAATAAAAAAATAGTAAATCTATCTAACTATAAAAAAAGAAATCTTCCTAATAGAAAATTCCTTTTTTTACCAAAATATATTCAAATATACAAGTTCATAACAAATTTATTTTTTATATATCTTTCCTTTTTCATGACTATAAAAATAAGTTTTTAGTAGTTCCATATTATCAATATCACTTTTAATCTTTTGCCTATGTAAATATCTACTTCTAGTTGATCTATTTTCTAAATTAAATAAATTTAATCTATCAACGAAGAATTTTTTTGAATTATACATATATTGTTTCAAAACAGCAGGTGTCAAATTTTCTGAACGTTCACTACCAAAAATATCTTCCATATTAAGTTTTTCAATAACATAACAAGGACCGCTTTCAACATTACCAGAAACTAACTTTAAAATACTACCATAATCTTCACCATCTAAAGTTGTATTACTATAATTTGTCCTATCATAAATAGGCAATTCTTCAGTTGGATCAAATATATTAATATAAGCTCCATTTATTTTAACTAAAAAAGCATAAGCATCTATAGGAGCATCAACCTCTGCTCCACCTAATCCATTTTTATAATCAGCATCAAAATATTTTATTTTTGCAAGTTTAATATTTTTTGCTTTTAATTTTCTATCTTCAATCACGATTATTCAACTCTCCTAACATACTATTAATTGCTTTATAAGGTAGTAGGGCACAATTTTTTCTATTTGGTTGTTTTGAAATAGAATCATATACAACTAATTCACTTAATAATTCTTTATCATAGTCTTTTTCTTCAATCATATTTTTATAATTAATAAGAATTTTTTTAGCATCATCTACACTCTTACCAATCAAGCTTCTAATCATAATTGAAGTAGCTGATGTACTAATAGCACAAGCTTCACCATCAAACCTAATATCTTTAATAATATTATTTTCAATTTTCATCATAAAAGACAAATCATCTATACAACTTTCACTACTAGTTCTAGTTTTTAAATAACCATCATCATTTATTAAACCCTTATTCATTGGATCACTATAATTATCCATAATTATTTCTCTTCTTAAATCATTATCCAAAAAAACATCCCCTTATAAAACAACTTTAAATATATCTTTACTATTTTTAAGTGCAGATACTAATCTATCAACATCATCAAAATTATTATAAAAATACATACTAACTCTTACTGTGTTCTTTATCTTAATTTCATCTTTTAACTCCTTGGCACAGTGATTTCCCGCTCTAACATAAATATTAAAACTATTTAAATAAATTGATGCATCTTGAGCAAAAACTCCATCAATATTAAATGCAAATATACCACTATTACTACTAGTATTATAAACAATAACATTAGGAATATCTTTTACTTTATCAAGTAAATATTTTTTTAATTCCATCTCATGATTATGAATATTATCCATACCAATATTCATTAAATATTTAATTGCTTCTCCCAATCCAATAACTTCAGCAATCGGTGTAGTTCCTGCTTCAAATCTTGTTGGAATACTCTTTAATTCGTAATCGCCATTTTCTTCAAAATAGCTATTCATTCCACCACCATAACACAAAGGATCCATTTCTTCAAGGAGTTCATATCGACCAACCAAAATTCCGACTCCAGTTGGACCACACATCTTATGTCCTGAAAAACTTAAAAAATCCATGTTGCATTTTTTAAAATCAACCCTCATATGTGGAACACTTTGAGCACCATCAACATTAAATAAAATATTATTCTCATGGCAATACTTTCCAATGCTATAAACATCTCTTACATCACCTATTACATTAGTAATTTGAGCTAAACTAATTACTCTAGTCTTTGAAGTAACACATTTCTTTATATTTTCCAAAGTAAGCTCATAATTTTTATCTAGAGGAACATATTTAATAACAATGCCAATTTGTTTACTAAGTACAATCCAAGGTAATATATTAGAAGCATGTTCTGCTTTATTTAGCAAAACCTCATCTCCAGCCTTTAGATGCTTTTTCATATAACCAAAAACAACCATATTAAGTGACTGTGTAGCTCCACTTGTATAAATAACTTCACGAGAATCACAATTGACAAAGCTAGAAACTATATTTCTAACATTATCATATAACTTATTTGTAATAATAGCAGCATCATAATCACCTCTGTGAATATTTGATGTATGATTACTCATATAATCAACAACAGAATCAATGACAGATTTAGGTTTTAATGTAGTTGCTCCATTATCAAAAAAAACAATATTATTTTTTAGCATTGGGAAATCATCCCTATTCATATTTTCACCTCCAAAGTATCTATTTTATATTATTCAAAAGTACTTTATAAAATTATAAATTTTAGTACTTTTGGAGAAACAACTTTATTCTATCATAAAAAACAAAAAATAACAAAAAAGTAAATAGCTATAACCATTTACTTCAAAAATTATTATTTATAAGCTTAAGCAACTCTTCTACTATAAATTGAATCATCATAAGAATAACTAGATTCCCCATTGTATCTTCTTCTAGTATAATTCTTATCATTATATTGATAAGAATCATCATGTAGCAAGGTTTGAGCATCACGTAATACCTTAGCAAGTTCATCTTTTCCCTCTAATTGAGGTCTCATGATAGAAATTTCTCTATTTTGTGATTCAATAATACTATTTTGATCATGAACTTTGCTTTCTAATATTTGACATCTTGTTTCATACTTTGTAATAGAATTTTCAGCTAATCTTAATCTACTAGATAAACTTCTAACCATCTCAGACTGTTCTTCTAAACGTGTTGTAGCATCTTTTCTTGCTAATTCAGATTGCTTCAAAGAACTTCTATATTTATCAATTAAATTTTTCTGTTGCCTAATTTGATTCATCAATTCAGTCATTGATTTAGCAACGTCCTCAATAATATTAGAAGACTCATCTGTTTTTTTATTAACAGGTAAATCAAAATAATCATCAGTCATATCAATTTTATCTGCTTTTACCTCAGAATCTTTTAGTAAATCATCAGAAATATCAGATGTATCAAAAGAATTTAATTTATCATTATAATTATCTAAATTAGAATCAGTCACTTCATCATGAATATCCAATACATTATCAAATAATTGATTATTATTAAATAAATCCTTTTTTACAACCTCATCTTGAGTAGAGTCGTCTTTTTCTTCTGCTGGAGCAACATCACTAGATTTAGTTGTATTAGTACTTTCTTGTACTTCTTCAACATTCTCTTCATGAGAAGCAACTTCTTGAGTTATCGATGAAGTTGGTTCTTTGCTAGTATCTTTTGGAATAAATTCTTCTTCTGTTACCTTATTAACTAAAGTTTCCGAATTAGTCTTAGTCTCTTCATCAATTGCATCTTCCCGACTATTAGAATCATCTTTTTCTTCTATTGGAGCAACATCACTGGATTCAGTTGTATTAGTACTTTCCTGTACTTCTTCAACACTCTCTTCATGAGAAGCAACTTCTTGAATTACTGGTGAATTTAGTTCTTTGCTAGTATCTTTCGGAATAAATTCTTCTTCTACTACTTTATTAGCTAAATTTTCCAAATTAGACTTAGTTTCTTCATTAATTGCATCGTCTCCATCTTGAACAATAGGTAAAGATGAAATTTCATTATTAGCCGTTTCTTTTAAACCTTCTTCCTTTACTTCAGTAACATTTCCCTGTTCACTAGATTGTGCAACTACATTTTCAGTTGAAAGAGATTCAATAGGTTTATTAACAATACTTTCATCTTTTTTTACATTAACCGCATCATTTGATTCACTAGATAAAGCACTCTCTACCACATCCTGTGGAATTGTAGATTCAGTAACATCAATTGCATTATTATCACTTTGTTGATTGTTTATTGGTAAAATAGAATATTCAACAATCTGACTATCAACATCATTCTTGCTCATATATATTTTACCAGTACTTCCATCTACTACAATAAAACTATAATATCCTTCAACCAAAGGTTTTCCATTTAAATCACAAATATACGCTTCAGAAAATAAATCATTAAAAACGTATCTAGCATTACTACTAATAACTTTAGACAACTTATCTTTTATAGCAGCTGGAGTTGAAACTAATTTAGTAGCGGCAGTTGGATCATTTCTCAAATTAATTATACTCTTTACATTTTCACTTACAGGAACACTCTTTTCAACAATCAAAACGCCATTACTTATAAGCTTAATCATCTTATTATCAAAAGGAATAAGCTCTTTACCATTTTCATCCACTAAACCTATTCTACTTGGCTTAATACTTTTATCAATTGCTTCTATTAATTCTGTTGATCCAATTCTTGCATTATTAGCTAATACAGTATCATCTAAGAAATAATACACTTTTCCAGAATCAGTAGTTCCATAAACTACTTGATAATCATCTCTTCCTTTATATTTTACTTGTCCAACTTGTATCTTCATAAATACACCACCTAATTATTCACTCATCTACTATAATCTATTAAATAATATATCACAAATAAACTATCAAAACAATATATAAAAATAATTTTATGATTTACAATAATCCTCATAATAAGATAAAATAATTATGGTGATTATATGAATACAAAAAATAAATTAATATTTGGTCAAGCTTCACTACTATTAATACTTATAATTACATTTGGATTAATAATAATTAATGAAAAAGCTGGAGAAATATTTACTCCAAAAGTAAAAGAAAAAATGGATAACTACTTAGAAGATAACTATGAAAATATAATAAATGAAATAAATAAAAATAAAGTTACCTATAAAAATAGAAAATTTAAAATGAAAATATCATCTAAAAAAAATAAAAATCTTTATTTTTATCTAAATTATAATAAAGGTCAAATAAAAGATACTTATAATTCAGATTACTTAGAAGGGCAATCATTATATAATAATCTAAAAAAATCAATGGAAAGAGATATATTAAAAAGAACAAATACAAAATATGAAGTTGATTTTACAAATAAATTAAACAACTATAATTCAAAAGTTCAAGAAAGAATAATTAATGAAAATAATTTATTAAATTTAAAATTTTATTATTTATCAAATGAATTTGAAGTACAAAAATGGGATTATTTAGCAATTACTAATGAAATTATAAATAAACTTAATATATTAAAAAACAAAAATATAAATCCAAAATATCTTAATTTTACTATCATTAATGCTAATGATATTACAGAATCAATTACTATATCTAATCTTACATTAGATTTTATAAATGATACACATAATCAAGAAATTATATATACAATTTTAACTAAAGGTAGTCTTACAAATACTAATATTACATATAAATACAATTAAATACCAAGAGATTTCTTGGTATTTTTTAGTAAAATAATGTCCCACCTAAAATAATAGCTAACATTATATACAAAATGATAATTACAAGATAACTATTGTTTTTCTTCTTAGGTTTATTTTCTGGAACACAATTATTCATGTTTAAATCACCTTCCTAAATATATGCACCTAAAATAATGATTAAAAGTATAAACAATACAAGTATTATAGCAGAACCTGTTCCTGATCCACAATTAGTCATATTTTTCCTCCTTTTTATTGCTTTCATGATATTTTATTACAAAATTGAAAATATGTTCTTCTTTATTGCACTAAAATAAATTATTTGCTATTATTTATATGTATAGGAGGAAATTGACATAATGAAGAAAAAAATATTAATTAGTTTATCTGCCCTTTTATTAATTTCAACAATTACAACCGGATGTGGAAAGACTGCCGAAGTTAAAAATGGTGCCAAAGTAGCAGTATCAACTAATGAAGAAAAAATTACTGCCACTGAGTACTATGATGAAATAAAAAAAGATAGTATTTCTAAGTTAATAAATATGATTGATAAAGGAATATTAGAAAAAAAATATAAATCAGATGATAAAGAAAATGAAGCTGTAAAAAAACAAATTGACCAAATAAAACAAAATTATGGTAGTAACGAATCAACCTATAAAAGTGTATTACAAAGTTATTTTGGAGTATCTTCAGAAGATGAACTTGAAGATATGCTAAGACTAGAATATAAAAGAAATGAAGCCGTAAAAGACTACATCAAAAAAAATATCAAAGATGATGAGATAAAAAAATACTATGAAGAAAATATCTATGGAGAAGTTAAAGCTAGTCAAATATTAATAAGTTCTTCAGCTAAATCAAATGCAACAGATGACGAAAAAGCTAAAGCCGAAGAAAAAGCTAAGAAAAAAGCTGAAGAAATCATCAAGAAATTAAACAAAGGAGAAGATTTTGCAAAACTTGCTAAAAAATATTCAGATGATGATGCAACAAAGTCTAATGGTGGAGACCTCGGCTATTTCGATTTAAGTGATATGGAAGAAACATTCGGTAATGCCGTTAAAAAGCTAAAAGTTAATGAATACACAAAGGATCCAGTAAAAACAACTTATGGTTACCATATCGTTTTAAAAACTGGTGAAAAAGATAAACCAAAATTAAATAAAGTAAAAAGTAAAATAAAAGATAAACTAACAGATGAGAAAATAAATTCTTCAAATACTATTTATTATGAAACATTAATGAATATAAGAGAAGATGAAAAAATCAAATGGAATGATGATTCTTTAAAAAGAGCTTATGAAGATTATATGAATAATTTAATTAAACAAGCAGATTCATCAACAACTTCAACAAATAATTAAGAGAGTTAAAATAAATTTAACTCTCTTTTTTTTCATACTTTAAACCTTTTTGATATAAACCTTGTTTAATTCTTCTATCCAACTCATCACCAGAATATTTTCTACTAAGTCTTCTATATAACTTATTATATTCTCTTTCAGCTAATTCATCATCATTAGAAAAATCATAATTATTTAAAATTTTATTAATAATATAACTATCATATCCTAATAATTTTAAATCATTAAATATCTTTTGCTTTAAAACACTACCACCCCTACTATGATTAATCTTTATCTTTTTAACAATTAATTTATTAATTCTATCAATCTGCTCTTCTTCACTAAATAAACTAATCTCATCACTAATAATATTACTATCAATTTTCTTATCAAATAAATCCTTTTCTATTCTATGAGGTCCATGATTAGTAGTAACCATTTGATTATTAATATAGCTTCTAGCAAACTCTCGATCATTCAAATAGCCATCTTTTAATAATCTATTAATAGCTTTATCAATATATTCTTCTGGATATTCTTTTTTTTCTAATAAACTTCTTAATTCAAACTCACTCCTAAATCTATTCTTTATACAATTAAGTGCTACATAATATACTTCACATTCTAAATTATATAAATTAATACTATTTAAATCCTTTTCAAATATCTCTTTACTAAGTAATAAATTAAATTTCAAAATGGTATCCTCATACAAAGCAAGTGTCTTACCATTATCTAATTCAACATTATATATTCCTTTATTTTTCTTTCTATATTTAATAATTTTCATGACATCACCTATTTCAAGTATAACACTAAAAGAAAAGAAAAGATTATTTATCTTTTCTCTTGACCTTAATTAAACCATTCGCAACTTCTTCAAGTGCTCTACCAATATTTCTTTCACTTTTATACTCGTTTTCTGGCATTTGTAAATATCCGTCTTTGGCGATTTGTTTACTTCTTCTAGCTGCAATATGAACAAGTTCATATTTAGAATCAACAATATTAAGTAATTTATCTATTGAAGGATATATCATTAATATCACACTCCCTAATTATAGGTTAAAACCATTCTATGTAAATTACAAGTTAATTTACATAATTAGACGAATATATTTACAATTATTACTCAGTAAATAAAGACTAGATTATACATAACTAGTCTTTACAAATACTACCTAAATTGACAACATGAACCACATTGAATACTACTACAAACATTTTCTTCAGAACAAGTATAACATGGTCTATAAGTATGTTTATAAATATGATGATTAATTATACGTGTATGTATTGGACAAACATGT